>OGIN01000952.1_pt1 | contig 19284 bp, 14 predicted proteins | sample 1571851 | NCBI WGS metagenome assembly OGIN01 (sample SAMEA2582123, study PRJEB24529) | metagenome | biome: Human gut stool | place: China | collected 2011 | reverse complement strand
ATGAGAATGCAGAAACCTTCTTAGAAGAGCGTCGTCGTCAGTGGCAACACCAAATTGATAAGACTGGTGGGGCTGTTAAAAAACTAGCTGAAGTCCTAGACTTGCCGCGATTACCAGAGCGTATGGAATGTTTCGATATCTCTCATACCCAAGGTGCTGAAACAGTAGCCTCTATGGTTGTCTTTGAAGGTGGCAAACCGGCGAAGAAGGAGTATCGTCGTTTTAAATTGAAAACTACGCAAGGTAAACCTGATGACTTTAAGTCTATGGCTGAAATTATGGAACGACGCTATGGTAATGAAACAGATTGGCCTATGCCAGACCTCATTATTATCGATGGTGGCAAAGGGCAGCTCAATGCAGCCTTGCCGTTGATTCGCGGTGTAGGTGTTACCGATGTACCTGTTATCTCTTTAGCTAAGCGTATTGAAGAGGTCTTTGTAGAAGGACAATCTGAAAGTATCATCTTAAGCCATCACACACCAGAGCTTCAATTGCTTCAACAAATACGTGATGAAGCCCATCGCTTTGCCATTACATATCATCGTAAATTGCGAGGGAAACGTAATTTGGAATCCATTTTAGATCATATAGAAGGAATTGGCCCTAAACGACGCAAAGCCTTGTGGGCACATTTCAATAGTTTAGAGGCTATGAAAGAGGCATCCATTGATGAGCTTTCAAAGGTGGACTCTATGAACTATAAAACGGCAGAAGCATTATATAATTTCTTCCGCATGTCTAAGGTGGAAAAACAAGATATGTTGAAATAAAAAAGAGCATCTTATGTAAGATGCTCTTTTACTGTATAAGAATGTTATTTATTTTTATTGACGCTGAATGTACCAAGTACGCCAAGTGAACAATATACCTGCTACTAGTACGCTAGCGAGTAATCCAATCCATACGCCAAATGGTCCGTAATTTGGATTATTAGCGAGAATATAGGCGGTTGGGAAGCATACGCCCCAATAGGATATGAGGGAGATATAAAGAACTACTTTTACATCTTTATAGGCTCTCAATATACCTTGTAAAGGGGTTCCAATGGCATCGATAGCAGAGAAGAATACACCGTATCCAAGGAAGCTGTAGATAAGCTTGTATACTTCATCATCATTTGTAAAGAGATCTGCAATAGCGTCCATATTAGTAAACGTAAATGTACAAATCATGATAGCCAACACAATGGCTAAGATGCGAGAAATATAAGAGTACTGGATAGCCTCTTGTTTACGACCTGCCCCAAGTTCATAAGCAACTGCAATGGTAGAGGCCATAGCGATACTAAGAGGTAAACAGTAGAATACATTGGTAAAGGAAATAACAGATTGATGAGCAGCTACGACGGCGGATCCAAAGTGAACCATCAAGAGGCCAGCAATGCTAAAGATACTAGCTTCTAAGAAGATGGAAAAGCCAATAGGAATACCTATATGTAGCTGTTCGCGAATGTAGTGAAAACTTGGTTTACTGAAGTCTTTAAAGATACGATATCCCTTTAGCTTTGGATGTAATAGTAATACTAAGCTAAAGAGAATAAAATTAGTCCAACAAGCACCGGCTATACCATAGCCAGCACCGACACCACCGATCTCTGGAAATCCGAAATGCCCAAAGATGAGTGAGTAGTTCAAAAATACGTTCACAATAAAGCTAGTAAATACGATGGCCATAGAATAATGTGTTAATCCATGACTGTCGACTGTATTGCGCAATGTATTAACCCAAAGTAGTGGGAATAGACCTATAGCAAATGCTTTCAGGTAACTAATACATACCTCAGCTGCAGCAGGTTCCAGATTTAATGCTGTCAGAAGAGGACGTAGACCTAAGAGACCAATTATTAAAATGATACATGCTAGGCCTGTACCGATATAAAGACCTTGATAAAAGATTGTTGAAATATCATCGGTTTTCTTAGCTCCCAATAGCTGAGAAATAATTGGAGTAATACCTAACAACGTTCCTTGTGCAAAGATATAGAAGAGGAGCCATAAATTATACCCTGTAGCAACCCCAGCTAAATCTATTGTACTATATTGTCCCGTTAAAAAGATGGCTATAAATGTACCACCGATAAGGGAAAATTGCGTTATGCACATAGGAGTAAATAGTTTAATGAACAACCATAACTTTTGTATAATAGAATATGTTTGATACATACTTACCTCCCTTAGTAATGATAATTATACGATACCATAAAGTAGCTTAATTTAATAGATAAATTCCTTAGGAATTGGGAATTAAATGTATATTATTTCGCATATTATGACTAAGGTTTTAATGTATTATAAAACCTCTAGTTGTAGAGTTATATTTCTCTAATTACGATAAATGGAGTATGCTAAAAATGAATATATATTTTGTAAATTGAATTTTACACCACTGAACTATATCGATTATAATATATATACTATAGTTATATTCTAAGGAGGATACATTGGACATCTTATCTATTCAAGGTTTATTGGCGATGCTTCAGATCATCATTATCGATATCTTACTCGCTGGCGACAATGCCATTGTAATTGGTATGGCGGCTCGTAATTTACCGGCTCATTTGCAAAAGAAAGCAATTTTCTGGGGCACAGCGGGGGCCATTATTTTACGCCTTGTTATGGCATTCCTATTTGTAGAGGCGTTGAACAATATTCCTGCTCTTCGTCTAGTAGGTGGTATCCTTCTGTTATGGATCGGTTATAAACTCGTTGCCGATGATGAAAGCGAGCATAATATCGAAGCTAAGGATAACTTGCGTGCTGCTATTACAACTATTGTTATTGCAGATGGTATCATGGGCATCGATAATGTTATCGGTGTAGTTGGTGCTGCAGGCGGCCATATGACAATGGTAGCTATTGGTATGTTGATTACTGTACCAATTATCATTTATGGTAGTACTTTGTTTGTGAAAGTTATCGAACGTTTTCCAATTATCCTATACGCTGGCGGTGGTATCCTTGGATGGGTAGGTGCTGGCATGGCAGTAGAGGATACATTGATTGCTCATAGTGTAGAACCATATGCATTGTATATTAAAATCGCTGCAGTGATTCTCGTAGTAGGTGCATCTTTGTTAGCCAAAAAACTTAAGAAATAACACAATATATCTCTTCTCCTAGTCATAGGAGGAGAGATTTTTTTTATGTAAACTATTAGCCCTCTTATAGATGAGAAAATAGAAGATTTATGGTATAGTTAAGGGATAGTTATTGAATTAGTAGACTGAATTGAGGTACGTACAGAATGGAATTTTTAGAAGTTGCCACGTGGGTAACCATTGGTAAGATTATTTTGATTGATATTTTATTAGCTGGCGATAATGCTGTAGTAATTGGTATGGCAGCAGGTAAGCTAGCTCCAGAACTACAAAAGAAAGCTGTTATTTGGGGTACAGTAGGTGCCATTGTCATGCGCCTTGTATTTGCTACTCTTTTAGTAGAGGCTCTTACCTTAATTCCTCTTATTCATTTAGGTGGTGGTCTAGTACTCGTATGGATTGCCATCCAACTATTAAAAGGTGGCGATGAAGATGCCCATATTGAAGCTAAAAATTCCTTAATGGGTGCTATTTGGACGATTATTGTAGCCGATGCCATGATGAGTATCGATAATGTAATCGGTGTAGTAGGTGCTGCTAAAGGTCACTTAGAACTTGTTATTGCAGGTATGTTAATTACTGTTCCAATCATCGTATTCTGCTCCACATTATTTGCACGTATCATCAATAAATTCCCTGCTATCCTTTGGGCCGGCGGTGCGCTACTCGGTTGGGTTGCCGGTGAAATGATCGTGGAAGATCCACTTCTTATGCCCTATATTCAAGGTGAAGAATTACTCGTGAAATTTGGTACTGTGTTCTTCGTACTCATTGTGACTGGTATGATTAAAATTTGGAAGAAAAGAGACGCGTAATGAACGGTACAAATCGTACATCTTGTAAGAAGAAATCTAAACAACAACATAGAAGTGGTAATCGTGCGAACCAAGGTCAATCACTTACTACTGCATTGTCTAAAAAACAACAGGCTATATTGAATACGCCTGTTAAGTTAGGTGATGAAGTATTAGTAACCATTCATGGTATCGGTAGTAGCGGTGAAGGTGTAGGTCGTGTAGATGATTTTACAGTCTTTGTTCCTTTTGCATTACCAGGGGAAACTGTAAAAGTATCCATCAATATGGTTAAAAAGACGTATGCTACAGGTAAACTCCTTGAAATTGTTACTATGGCTCCTAATCGTATCGATCCTAATTGTGATCTTTATGGATTCTGTGGAGGCTGCCAACTGCAACACATAACCTATGAAGGGCAGCTTTCACTAAAAACACAAAAGGTGAAGGACGTTATCGAGCGTATCGGTCATCAAAATCCAGAACTTGTAAAACCAGCATTAGGACCTAAAGAACCATGGGCATATCGCAATAAGATGCAAATGCCTGTAGGTGGAACTAAAGGCGATATTCAAATGGGGTTTTATGCGATGGGATCCCACGATATCGTGCAAGGTACAAACTGCCCTATACAAGATGAAGGCAATAATATCATTGCTCAAGCTTGCTATCAGATCGCCAAAGAGTTTGATATTGAACCGTATAATGAACATACAGGAAAGGGTATATTGCGCCATGTAATCGGTCGCATTGGCCAATCGGGATGGATGATTATCCTTGTAACTGCTACAGACCATTTACCACACCAAGAAAAGTGGGTAGAAAAATTAACAGAACGCATCCCTCAAGTTGAAACTATTGTTCATAACATAAATAGTAAGCGTACTAATGTTATATTAGGACCTAAGAATCATATCCTCTACGGGGATGGAACGATTACAGACCATATTAAGGACCTACAGTTTACTTTATCTCCACATTCTTTCTTCCAAGTAAATCCAGAACAGACTACAGTGCTTTACGACCAAGCACTGGCTTATGCGGATCTAAAAGGCGATGAAACTGTTATCGATGCGTACTGTGGTACTGGTACCATTTCACTATTCTTAGCTCATAAAGCAAAACATGTTATCGGTATTGAAATCGTAGAACCGGCCATTATCAATGCTCGTGAAAACGCCCAACGCAATGGCTATGATAATACAGAATTCATCGTTGCTGATGCGGCCGTAGAAATGCCAAAACTCTACAAAGCTGGCGTACGACCAGACGTCATTGTATTTGATCCAATCCGTGCAGGCTGTAAAGAAGAAGTGCTAACCTCTGCAGCTGGCATGGAACCAAAACGCATTGTCTACGTATCCTGTAACCCTGCCACCATGGCGCGAGACATTGAAATCCTTACACACTACGGCTATGAACTAAAAGAAGTACAACCTGTAGACATGTTCCCTATGACTGCTCATGTTGAGACGGTATGTTTGCTGTCAAGAAAAGATAAATAAGGGCCGAAAAGTGGCGTATTTCCGGGCTTTTTGCGAGGTGAGCACCATCAGAGGGGCCTTGCGAAAAGTTCGGTTTTCTTATATGGAAATATATCTACTAGGCGAATTTGCCCGGCAGCGGAAAATGAGTGGTAGGGTTTAGGCTGTGGAATAGATGTCATAGGTTGTAGCAGTGATTTAGATAACAGCACTGACCGCAGTTGGAGCCACTCGATACTAATGGGCAGACTTGGCAGTGGAATAGATAACAGGAGGATTTGATATAGAATGGATTACATGTTTATGACCTGGCCGTTTTGGTTGGAATTATCTATCTCTCAAAAGGTGGTTAAAGATAAATTTATTGAGTATTTTGGGACTAAGAGATTAGAAATAACATCTAGGAAAGATGCATCAGAATATCTGCTGAGCATCACTGGAAAGATACAAGAAAAAATGGTTTCACAGTTAAAAAGCGAAAGTGCCTGTTATCTGGTGAAAGATTTATATAAAATTCTTGATGAGGTATTTCTTTTTTATCAAAGACAGAAAGACGTAAGAAAGAAGTTAATTGAGTTGAATATTCAAGAGGACTCTATATTGGATGTTTTTGAAGAAAATCGAAATAAATCATGTAATGTTATTGATGCAGTGAATCTGTGAATCGAAAATACAGTGCTTCTTTCTAGCAAGCCGGAAGATTGCAAAGATAATCAATTTGAAGTTAATGATGAATTGTTTGTTGAAATGTACATATACGGTGGTATATCGCAAGCATTGTCTTTAATATCTTTAAGCAGAAAATTCCAATCGCATGAGTTGTACACGGGTATAGTTGTGAATCCTACAGAAGATGTACCAGTAACTATATTAAAATATCATCCTATTATATATTTTAATATAACTATGATGGGAAATCAGAACATTCTAAATGAAGATAGTGAGTTTACTAAAGCAAGTGAGAGCATTTTTGGAAAAGAATTTTTTTGATACATATGGTGTGGATTTTTTCTATTCGCTGCGTATTATGATCACATTTCAAGTTGAGATGTTGCATGGTGGGATGCGATGACTGTTATTAATAGGGAAGACTTTATTTCGGAGATTGAAAGGTATGGTCAGGGATTCATAGATGCAAAAAAAATTTTTTGATACATTTGTTCTTACCAAGGAAATAATATCTTCGCAGAAAAAGAATAATGAGCCTATAGTATGGATAATGAAGACAAACCAGTATCGTCATGAATTAATGCTAATAAAGAAAAAGCTAATGAGTTAAACAAACAGATTGTGAATACGGAGGACACTATCGATAGCATCAATGTGCTGCTTGATAATTCAGGTTTTGAAGGTTTCCACCTTCGTTCAAAGGAATACATATGAGGTCATTCGTCCTGATGGAACTGTTGCGGAAAAACTGAGCGAGGGTGAAAGAAACTTTATTGCATACTTGTATTATTATCACCTTGTGAAAGGAAGCCTTAGTAGCGAAGCTGTAAAAGATAAAATAGTTCCTATCGATGACCCGGTATCCAGCATGGATAGTGGAGCATTGTTCATCGTCAGTGCTTTTGTCAGAGAGATGATTGAGGTTTGTTACAACAACACAGACTACCGAAGCAATAAGGTTGACGGAGACTATATTAAGCAGGTTTTCATTCTTACTCACAATGTTTATTTCCATAAGAAATTACTCATCACCAAGCAAAGAGATACCACAGTGTTTCGTTCTATATGATTCGAAAGGTAGAAAACATTTCTTCTGTAAAACTTTGTGTGCGTCAGAGTCAGAGAGTGCCTACTGAGCAAAAAAACTATAATCCAATTTAGAACTCGTATGCAGCTCTTTGGGATGAATACAAGGAGCTGAAAACGGCAAATACCGTGAAGAATGTAATCCACCATATTCTTGATATTACTTTATTCAGATATGTGGTTACGAAGAAAACGACCTTCATAAGATTGTTCTGGAACAGAATAAGCCATTGTTTGTGGATGAAGTGGAGGGACAGAAGCCGAATTACGACCGATACAACCTTGCTTCAAGCATGCTCACATATATGAATGACGGCCCAGCCGTTATCAGTGATGGCTTCAACTATATTGATGATGACAGCGATGTGGAATAGTGCAAAAAGGTGTTTGAGCTGATATTCACAACTATGCATCAGGAACAGCACTATAAAATGATGATGGGAATAGAGGACTAAGTCCTGATTATTGGACATCTAAAAATATAAAATTAATATTGACTAAGAAGCTCTTAGTCTGAATGGAGGAAAATATAATGGCACAAAAGCAGACAATCGATGCAATGTGGGATGATTCTCCTATCGATGTATCAACAGAGGTCAATTTTATCTGGTCCATTGCAAATAAACTGCGCGGTACATACCAGAGCGATAAGTACAAAGATGTAATTATTCCGATGGTTATTATCCGTCGTTTTGAGTGTGCACTGGCACCAACTAAGCAGAAGGTTGTGGATATGTATAAAGCAAATCAAAACTACCCTGCAAAGGCTATGTATCGTATTTCTGGATTCCAGTTTTATAATACTAGTGAATTTGACCTTGGAGAACTCGTAAATGATGCAGACCATCTTGCTGCTAATTTTAAGGCATATTTACAGAGTTTCTCTCCTAATGTTCAGGAGATTATTGTTTCTGCTGAAAAGGGATTGGACTTCTATAAGCAGATTGACAAGATGGATAAGAATAATCGTCTCCTCAGTGTAGTTAAGGCCTTCTCTGAGTTAGACCTTAATCCACGCTTTATTGATAACGTAAAGATGGGATACATTTTCGAAGAGTTAATTAGAAAATTCTCTGAAAATGCTGAAGCTGGTGACCATTACACTGGTCGTGATATTATTAAGCTTATGGTAAATATTCTTCTTGCAGAAGGCTGCGATGACTTTTTTGATGATGGAAAGGTTATTACTGTGTTAGACCAAGCATGTGGAACTGGAGGTATGCTTTCTACAAGTTACAATTTCATCAAGAGATATAACCCTACAGCCGATGTGCGCCTTTTTGGTCAGGAGATTAATCCAGAGTCTTATGCAATCTGTCTTGCAGAGATGATGATTAAGGGACAGAATGCAGAGAATATTTGCTATCAGGATACAATGAAAGAAGACTGCTTCAAAGGAACAAAGATGCGTTTTGTTATTGAAAATCCGCCTTTCGGTACACCTTGGGGAGGAAAAGATGCTGCAGAAGGCGTTGAGGAAGCAGTGAATGAAGAGTATAAAAAAGGATTCGATGGACGTTGGGGCGCAGGCCTTCCGGGTTCCGGTGACATGCAGATGCTTTTCCTTCAGTCTGCTATTGATAAGATGGATGATAATTTAGGACGTGCGACAATTATTGAAAATGGTAGTCCATTGTTTAACGGAGGAACTGCTTCTGGAGAAAGTCAGATTAGAAGGTGGATGCTTGAAAATGATATGATTGAAGCTATTATAGGTTTGCCTGTTGATTTGTTTTATAACACTGGTATTGCGACTTATATTTGGGTGCTCTCAAAGAACAAAAGACCTGAAAGAAAGGGAAAGGTTCAGCTAATCGATGCATCATCGTTTTGTCATCGTTTAAGAAAAGCTCTCGGTGACAAGAGAAATGAAATAAGCCCTGAAGATAGAACGGAGATTACGAAACTATATGCTGATTTTGCTGAAAATGAGTTCAGCAAGATTTATAAAAATGAAGATTTTATGTATAGAGAGTATGTGGTTATGCAGCCACTGCAGAGAAGTTATGCAATAACTCATGAGAGAATTTCAGCAATGTTATCTAAAGGTGCATTGTCTTCGTTATATGATGAGTCAAAGGTGGCAGAACTTGAAAATGCCGAGGAACTTTCTGGAAAAGAATTAAAGAAACTGGAGGCATATCAAAATAATAAACCAGTATATGACGGGATTGTTGACGTACTTCGTGCGGCACAAAGTGACGTAATCTATTATTCACCAGATGAATTTTTGCCTGTTATAAAAGGGGTATTAGCTTCGGTTACTATGGACAAAAAGCTTATTGATAAAATAGCAGATGGGTTGTCTGTTATGGATAAAAAAGCAGTTGTTCAGAAAGATAAAAAGGGTAATATCATTTATGACAAGGAAACAAAGGACACAGAGATTGTTTCTTTTGAAGAAAGCATCGAAACATATATGGGTAGAGAAGTGCTGCCATATATTCCTGATGCAAAAGCATTTTTCGAAGAAAAATTAGATGCAAAAAAGCCAGTAATTAAAACAGGAGCTGAGATTCCATTTACAAGAAATTTCTATAAATACCAAAAACCGACACCAAGTGAAGAATTGGGACGTAGATTCACTGAATTGGAAATGGCAATGAGTGAACACATAACGGAATTATTCAATTGAGGTGGATGGAATGAAGCAAATGATAGATAGTGGAATCCAGTGGCTTGGGGAATATCCGAGTAACTGGAAGTTGAAAAAAATAAAATATTGTTTGCAAGAAAGGATTGAAAAAAATAACCCAGTGCAAACAACTGATATATTATCCTTGACGGCAAAGCAAGGTGTTATTCCTTATGAGCAAAAAGAAGGAGGAGGAAATAAGCCTAAAGAAGATGTTACTCGTTATCGATTGGCATATCCTGGTGATATCGTTATGAATAGCATGAATATTCTTTCGGGCTCTGTTGGTTTATCAAAGTATTTTGGGTGTGTGAGTCCTGTGTATTATATGCTTAGACCTTTTGACAAAAATGAAGATGTACGATTCTACAATTTCATTTTTTCAACTACAGTATTTCAAAGAAGTTTATTTGGTCTTGGAAATGGAATTTTGATGAAAGAGTCAAGCAATGGGAAACTCAATACTATTCGTATGAGAATACCTATGGACAAATTTGGTGGTTTGTTTATTCCGATTGCACCTATTGAAGAACAAATCAGAATATCAGATTATCTAGAAAAAGTATGCAAAAGAATTGATTTGTTATCTGAAAACCTACAAGAACAAATTGATACTCTCGAACAGTACAAGAGAACGATAATCACAGAGTCCGTGACTAAAGGTTTGGATTTGAATGCTCGGATGAAGGATAGTGGAATTCAATGGATTGGAAGATGTCCGGAGCACTGGAAATGTATTCGTGGTAAATATATTTTGAAATATATACAAAAACCAACTAGAGATGATGATGGAGTTATAACCTGTTTCAGAGATGGAGAGGTCACATTACGAAGTAATAGACGAGAAGATGGCTTTACTATGGCTGATAAAGAAATTGGTTATCAGGGAATTGATGTTGGTGATTTAGTTGTTCATGGCATGGATGGATTTGCTGGTGCTATTGGTATTTCTGATTCAAGGGGAAAAGCTTCCCCAGTATTAAATGTTCTCGAAACAGAGCAGAATAAAAGATTCATTATGTACTATTTGAGGAGTATGGCATATAGTGATGTTTTTCTGGCTCTTTCAACCGGTATTAGAGTTCGTTCATGCGACTTGAGATGGAATAAATTATCAGAATTACTCTATCCAGTTCCGCCGATTAATGAACAGGATAAAATAGTTGCATACATAGATAATATCATTGAAAAAACGAATGTAATTATTGCCTCAAAAACAAAACAATTGGATACGCTAGAAGAATATAAGAAAACACTGATTTACGAGTACGTAACCGGCAAAAAGGAGGTGCCAATCAATGAATGATGAAACTCAGCAAGCTGAGAATGTAGTAAAGAGAATAGCGGCCTACAGTGATAGACTTATTCATTATGCATCGATTTTGTCAGAGAAAGAATATCAGAAATTCCTTCTTGAGCGTCTTGAGAAAGATAACGGATTTATTGTCCGTAAAGCAAGTAGCTTTGACCGCTATTATGCAATGGACAGAGAAATGTTATTCAAGTTTCTTAATGACACTCAGCCGGAAACAATGGACTATCTGAGAAAGATATATAAGGGGGATTTGGAGGAGACCATCGTCAGCTTCATCAATACTGAAACTACAAAGTCTCGCGGAAGCTTAATTGAGGTGTTGAAGCACGGAATTGAACTTTCAAATCAGAAGCTTGAATTGATGTATACAAAGCCTGCTACAACCTTCAATCCGGATTTAACAAAGAAATATGGGCAGAATATTTTCTCTGTAATGGAAGAGGTATGGGCCAGTGATAAGGAACGTGTGGATGTTGTTATTTTCCTGAACGGTCTTGCTATTATGTCATTCGAACTTAAGTGCAACGCTGCAGGCCAGTCGTATCAGGATGCAATTTATCAATTCCGTACGGATAGAAATCCTAAGACAAGATTGTTTATGTTTAAGGCAGGAACACTTGTAAACTTTGCAATGGACTTAGAGGAAGTATACATGACCACCAAGCTTGATGGTGATGCGACATTCTTCCTCCCATTCAATATGGGTAATGGTGAAGGCGTAACAGCTGGTGCCGGAAATCCTATATTTGAGGATAAGTATAGTGTTTCTTATATGTGGGAGGATATTCTTACAAAAGACACTGTGCTTGACCTGATTAGTAAGTTTATCTTTGTTGAAGCGAAAGAAAAGGTTGATGATAAGACTGGAAAAATCAAGCGTTCAGAAAACCTTATCTTCCCTCGTTACCATCAGCTTGATGTAATAAGAAAAACATTAGCAGATGTACGCGAAAATGGAACAGCACAGAATTATTTGATTCAGCATAGTGCTGGTTCAGGAAAGACAAATTCCATAGCATGGCTTGCTCACAGATTTACTTCTCTTCACGATGCTAATAACAAGATTATTTTCAATAATGTAATCATTGTAACTGATAGAGTTGTAGTTGACCGTCAGCTCCAGAAGGCCATCATGGGAATGGAACACAAAGCTGGTCTTATCAGAGTAATGGATGATAAGTGCAACTCTGCGGACTTAGCAATCGCTCTGAACGGAAATACAAAGATTATTGCTACAACAATTCAGAAGTTCCCTTATATCGTAGACAGTGTTGCCGGATTAAAAGAAAAGCGTTTTGCCGTAATTATCGACGAGGCTCATTCCTCAACAGCCGGTAAAGACATGGCTGCTGTTACTATGGCACTTGGTTCCGGCGAGGAAGTTGACGCAGATGTAGAAGATATGATTTCGAGTGAAATCAAGCGTAATGGTAAACAGGCAAATGTATCTATGTTTGCGTTTACTGCAACACCAAAGCCTACAACAATTCAGCTTTTCGGAAGACTTAATACAAAGGGCCAGAGAGAAGCATTCCATGTATATTCAATGAAGCAGGCAATCGAAGAAGGATTTATTCTTGATGTGCTTCAGAATTATACGGAGTATTCTACTTTTTATCAAATTAACAAGGAAATTGAGGACGACCCTCGCTGCAAGACAAATGCAGCAAAGAGGCAGATTGCTCGTTTTATAGAGCTTCATGATACTAATATCGCACAGCGAGTAGAAGTTATTGTTGAGCATTTCAGAACTTCTGTTATGCAGGAACTTGGAGGACAGGCGAAGGCAATGGTAATTACTGCTTCTCGTCAGGGCGCAGTTAAGTACCGTCAGGCTTTTGAAGAATACATTACTAAGAAGGACTATGAAGGAATTCATGCACTTGTTGCATTCTCCGGAAAAGTAAAACTTCCTGATGATGAAGTCGAATATACGGAAGCCTCAATGAATGGGTTCCCAGAAGAACGTTTGACAAAGGAGTTTGATACAGATGCTTATCAGGTTCTTTTGGTTGCGAATAAGTATCAAACCGGGTTTGACCAGCCAAAGCTCTGCGCTATGTATGTACTTAAGAAGTTAAAGGGAGTAAATGCAGTACAGACCTTATCACGCTTGAACCGTATCTGTGCACCTTACGACAAGAAGACTTTCGTACTTGATTTTGTGAATACATACGAAGATATAAAAGCAGCATTTGCACCTTACTATACAACTACATTGCTTTCCAATTCAGTTACACCGAGTGCGGTGTACGATTTGGAGGCCAAAATTGATGCATACGCAATACTTGACCCAACTGATATTGAAGCAGCAAACGATATTCTGTATTCACAGAAGGTTACAGGAAAGCAAAAGCAGAGACTTACATTCTTCCTACAGAAGAGCAAGAAGCTATTAGAACGTTATGAATATGAAGAGCAGCGTAATTGTATTGCAATTATGAGAAGTTTTGTACGTTTCTATGAGTTCCTTCTTCAGGTTTCAAGCTTTGAAGATACGGAACTTCATAAGAAATATAATTACATTTCATATCTGCTTGCATATATAAACATCAAGCATCCCGGCGGTGGATTTAATCTTGATGGAAAGATTAAGGCTACTAACTTTGTACAGAAGAAAGGTGAAGAACATACATCACCTAATCTTGTAGCAAGTCCAGTGATGAAACTTCCTACGGCGGAGCATTTTGGTTTAACTGAGGATAAAGAAAAACGATTGTCTGAAATCATTGATGAAATAAACAGTCGAACTGGTAAGAACTATGATAATGATGTCGTTGTTAAGGCTATGCTTCAGATTAAGGATATTCTGATGAAGTCTGATAAGCTCAAGACCAGCGCAAAGAACAATACACAGAAAGATTTTGAATTCTCTTACTTTGATGATATCGACGATGCACTAATTGAAGGATTATCCCAGAATCAGGACTTCTTCTCGTTGTTATTGTCAAATGACGAGATGAAGCATCAGGTACTTGGTATCTTCTCTGATGAAATATACAAGAGTCTGCGTGATGCGAAGTAAGGTGGTGAATAATTATGTTTGATAAATTCCGATTAAAGGCTGCGCTTGTTGAATATAAGAAACGTTTTGTTCAGACGCAGTGGCCAGATGAAAAATACAAATGGGAAGCAGTAAAATGTTTTCAGGTTAATTGGGATGTTAACTCTGATGATTTTGCTGGAATGCTGACAAAGGCCCTATCGCAGACTGGAAATCTTCTTGCATCAGTAAATAACTTTCCAGCAAAAATGATAACTAAGTTTTCAGAGATAGCTCAGGAAGAAGTTAGAGCCATGTTCATTGAACTGTTCGACGAAAGCAAGGATGTTTATGAACGTATCGACAGCTTCAAGCAGAAGTCTAACAGCCTTCTTGAAAGATATGGTAATGGTGCAGGTCAGCATTACCAGTACGAGAATGCAATCAGTACATATCTTTGGTTGAGATATCCTGACAAGTATTACATTTATAAGCTTAGTGAAGTAAAGGCGGTATCCAACGAACTGGAGAGCGATTATATTTTCAAAAGAGGTGCCTACGCAGATAACATTCGTAATTTCTTGTCATTTTACAATGAAATCTGTGCTGAATTGCAGCAGGATGAAGAACTTAAGAATATGCTCGCTTCTCAAATAACAGGAACTTGCTATCCAGACCCAGAACTTAGAACACTTACAATCGATGTGGGCTTCTTTATCAGTAGATATCTGAACAAGGATGACGCTACGCCATCAACAGATGAGTGGTGGCCGGCTGATTATACTCCGGCATTGACTGTTGATGACTGGGAAGCTTTGCTTAATGATGGTGAAGTATTCACAGATAGTAGTTTGGAAATAATGAAGCGTATGCTTGATTATGGTGGAAAAGCTACATGTACACAATTAGCAATTAAATATGGTGAGAGTAAGAACTTTTATAATTCTGGTTCATCAGCACTTGCAAGAAGGATTGTTCAGAAAACTGGTTGTCCAGTTATGCCACGTGATGATGAAAACAGTAAATGGTGGCCTGTTTTGTATGTAGGAAAGACAGCAAAGAAGGATGAAGAAGGTTCATATGTTTGGAAATTAAGAGATGAACTTTCAGAGGCACTTGAAAGAATAGATTTGTCTAAGGTAAATCTTTATGGTAATTTGGCACCTCACTTCTGGAAGATTAGCCACGGTAATGATTGTATTACAGATACTGAAGCAGCATCTTTTGATAAGAGAAGAGTCGTAGTGGTTCATAAAGATACACCTGCAAAAGGAAAGTCAAAAGTATCTCAAGGCGAGGATTTCATGGGCACAATGAAGAAAGGTGACTTTTTCTATTTGTGTCGTGGAAATAGTATCAGATTACTTGGACGCATTGACTCTGACGAAGTGGACGAAAATCCAGAGAAACAGGATGGCTGGTGTGAAAGAAGTTATACTATTATAGCTGAGTCTCGTGATACAACTGCCTATACCGGTGATAAGAAATGGTGGACACCAAATGAAAACTCTACCTGTATTTCTGTTCCGGATGGTGAAATGCAATTATTTGAAGAATATATATTGAAGCCATATTTCGATATTACAAAAGAGGAACTATTAAAGAATGATACGTCAGGCCTTCATTACTGGTTCTTGAATGCAAATCCTAAAATGTGGAGTATGGCAAGCATGCCTGTTGGCGAGGTTCAGGATTATACCCTATATAATGATAACGGAAATAAGAGACGTATCTTCCAGAATTTCTTAGATGCGAAAGCCGGTGATATGGTTATTGGTTATGAATCAACACCAGTAAAGCAGGTTGTTGCTTTAATGCGTATTAGTGCTGAGCAAGATGGTGAAAAGATTTATTTTGAGAAGCTGGAAGGACTATCTTCTCCAATTGATTTCGCCACACTAAAAGAATGCTCTGAACTTGAAAAGATGGAGTATTTTATAAACCCACAGGGCAGCTTATTCAAACTTACAAAGGGTGAATATGAATTCATTCTGGACATGATTCGAGATGAGAACCCTGTACCATCAACTAAAGGTAAGGATGAATATAAAAAAGCTGACTTCCTGACAGATGTATATATGACGGAAGCAAAGTATGACAGACTGGCGGCAGTTTTGAAAAAGAAGAAAAATATTATTCTTCAGGGTGCACCGGGTGTTGGTAAGACTTTCGCTGCGAAGCGATTGGCTTACTCAATTATGGAAGAAGTTGATGATGACCGCATCGAGTTTGTTCAGTTCCATCAGAACTATTCTTATGAAGATTTCATGATGGGCTATAAGCCTGTAGATGATGGTTTTGAACTTAAGTATGGCATTTTCTATAGATTCTGTCAGAAGGCTGCAAACCATCCGGATAAGGATTACTTCTTTATTATAGACGAAATAAACCGTGGTAATATGAGTAAAATCTTTGGTGAATTGCTTATGCTGATAGAAGCAGATTACCGTGATAAGAAGGTGACTCTTGCATATAATGGTCTGAGTTTTTCTGTGCCTAAGAGACTTCATATTATTGGTATGATGAATACTGCCGATAGAAGTTTGGCTATGATTGATTATGCATTAAGACGTCGTTTTAGCTTCTTTGATATGGAACCGGGATTTGATTCAGAAGGTTTCATCAATTATCAGAAAGGATTTGCAAACGACACATTCAACACTCTAATCGAGCGAATAAAGGAACTTAATAAAGAGATTATGCAGGATAAATCGCTTGGCAAGGGCTTCTGCATTGGTCATAGCTATTTCTGTAATGCGGACGATTGTTCTGAAGATTGGATGAAGGATGTTGTTGATTTTGATATTTTACCAATGCTAAGTGAGTACTGGTTTGACGAGAGTGCAAAACTGCAGCGCTGGGAGAATATCTTGCATGGTGTATTTCAATGACAAAGGATAAAAGCATATTAATAAATAACATATATCATATGCTGTCCTATGCCTTTCAAACTTTGAATCAAGAGAACTATGATGATGTGGCGGTCGAATCGTTTGATGAGATGTATGACCTTTTTGCCGCCATTCTCGCAAAAGGAATCGGTATACAGTTAAAGCAAGGGTTGTATAGAGAGTACATCAATCGACAGGAAGAACTGCTTGTTATGCGCGGCAAGATAAATATGCCCAGAACCATAAAGAACCGTTTGGCGTACGAGCGTGTTTTGACCTGCGATTTTGATGAGCTTTCAGAGAATAATCTGTTTAATCAAATTATCAAAACAATGGTTATGCTTTTATTGAGAAATGCAAAGGTTAAAGCTGAGTACAAAGATGATTTGAAGAAAAAGATGCTGTTTTTCTCAAACGTTGATACTTTAGAGCCAATGTCAATCCGCTGGTCATCAATCAGATTTCAACGTAATAATCAAACCTACAGAATGCTGATAAGCATATGTCAGTTGATAATTGAGGGAATGCTGATAACGACTGATGCAGGTGATTATAGATTAGCTTCATTCATAGATGAGCAGCGAATGTGTAGACTATACGAGAAGTTCATACTTGAATATTACAGTCGCCACTATCCTGAACTTAGGGTTAGTGCTTCGCAGATTCCTTGGTCAGTAGATGATGGCATCAGGACAATGCTTCCGGTTATGCAGAGTGATATTCATTTGCAGAAGGATAACACAGTGCTGATTATTGATGCAAAGTATTATAGTCATACAACACAAACACAGTACGCCAAACACACACTTCATTCAAATAATATGTATCAGATTTTTACCTATGTTAAGAATCGCGATTATGAGTTTGGAGAAGATGAACATAACGTTTCAGGAATGCTTCTGTATGCAAAAACAGAAGAGGAAATACAACCAGACAATGTATATCAGATGCACGGAAATAAAATAACAGTAAGAACACTGGATTTGAATTTACCTTTTTCTGATATTGCTGAGCAGTTAGATGATATTGCTAAAGACCACTTTGATTTAAATTGATATTGTGTTTTGTAGTATTACCACAGAAGGGTGGAGTTTAAATTATGAATATAATAACCTGTAAAAAATGTGGTAAACAGTACGTCTATGAAGTATGGGGCACTGTTTATTCTAGTGGAAAAGAAAGAGAAACTGCTAATTGTCCATATTGTGGAGAAGAAGGATACTCTGAAATGACAAGTCAGAATATATCTTCTTACAAACTTGATGAAGAAGGAAGTCCTATTAGAAAAGAATCCTTCTGATTTAAGGTCGAGACGGTGGCAATTACAGCGGAAACTTTTCTAATATGACAAATTCCCGAACTGTCCCATCAGAGGTGGAGACGATAGGTATTCCTGCGCTACTATATATAGTAGCAACATGGAAAACTTGATATGTTCCCACTAACGATAAGGGTTCAGTTAGCGGATTAGATAAGGTCAAAAATGCTGATAGATATGTTTCCGCAAACAGGCGGAATATGGATCAAAATACACAGATATGTTCCGATATGGCGACATCAATCAGCACGTATCGAGCCACGTTGAGGCAGTGGCTTTACTCACTAGAAGCGAAGCATGACTTTAATATCTTGTTTAGAAGTTTATGGAGTGAACTATAATAGTATAGCTAAATTCAGTAGATTATAAAAAGCAAGAGTATATGAAGATAAGACTTAATGCACCATTATATGAGTACATACGCTTAGACTTTAATCCACTCAAAATTTCTGATGTGTCTGGTTATGAACCAAGTTGGAAAGACTGGCACTGTTATAGAAAGTGATTACGTGTTTGTAGTCCAGATATTGATATCTTAGTTTCTTACTTTAATCAAGTGTATCCTATTATAGATGCATCAGATAATACTGAAAGAGATAGATTTGATGTATGCTTTGATAATTGGATTAAGAAAGATTACTGGATTAAAATAATTCATAATATTGAAGTTGACCTTATAAGCCTTAGTATAGAAGAGCAAGAGTTTTTAAACACATTTATTGCTTGGATAAAGGAAGCACTTTAACATACATCTGTTATAGTTGTTGAGGGAAATCTTTAAAAATCAAAACAGTATTTTAATAACATAATTAATAAAGATAAGTTAAGATATAAGTTAATTGATTTTAGACTTTTGCTTTTGCGAAGGGCTTTTACAATATAATCATATATAAATATAATATAATTAGTATAAGTAGTTAAATGGTATTAAATGTGGTATGTGGTGTGGGACTAATTTTAGATATTGATAAAATAATGTACCAATTGAGTATTTGGCGACCAATAT
>OGIN01000942.1_pt1 | contig 19457 bp, 24 predicted proteins | sample 1571851 | NCBI WGS metagenome assembly OGIN01 (sample SAMEA2582123, study PRJEB24529) | metagenome | biome: Human gut stool | place: China | collected 2011 | reverse complement strand
ACAAAGAAGCTACACACCTAATTAATATTGGGATGTGTAGCTTCTTAAATTTTATATACTAAAGCGTCATTTTATGTTAAAATTTAAATAAAGAAATCGAAAATAAAAATCAAAAAAGCCAGGAATGTTATAAGTTTGGCGACTTATTCCTAGCTTTTTCTATAATACACTCCAGATAAGAGAGAACTCTCATCAGAGAATTTTTTATATTGTTATTATGTATTAATATTAACATATTAATTCATAAACATCAATAATTTTGATATCGAAAACAATATAAAAAATTTCTTATAAAACAATAAGCTTAAAATTATATCAAGTATTAATTGTTGTTAAGAAATCTGTGAGATCTCCTTATCTTTAGTGTCAACATACTAAAAATAGAGGAGATTTTTTTATGAAAATGACAGAGTTTTGTGATCATTTATATGACGAAAGTACAGATGGTTATATACAAATATTAAAATTAAATGATGAAAATAATAGCGGTGAACGAACTATTAAGATATATAATACTAAAAATGATGGACTAAGAGACATTGTAGAGGAATTACATAAAAAAGAAGATGTATTTTTAGCGCCAAATACAATGTATATACCAAAAAGAAGAGTAGAAAATATAAGACAATTTAGAGCATTATTTCAAGATATAGACTGTGAAAGTATGGGACTTGAAAAGGCTGAAACAGTTTATATGATATGGATAATGCACTATGAAGGGAAAATTCCAAAGCCAACAATGGTAACAGATAGTGGAAGAGGTGTACATCTTTACTGGAGAATACAAAATGCACCTTTTGGAGCCTTAAATACATGGCAAGAACTACAAGATTATATATATTATAATTTAAAGCATTTAGGAGCCGATAAAAAGGCTACAGATGGTGCAAGGGTACTTAGATTACCTGGTACTATAAATTCTAAATGTGACGCTAATTGTGAGGTTTTATATATAGACAATGATGTAGAGTATTCTATGTATGAATTAAGAGAAGAGTATTTAAACTATAAACCTAAAACGCATCAATTAAAGATGCAGCAAACTAAAAAGATAGATAACAAGGTTATTTCAAATAGATTCTTTAACTCATATAGCTTACATATGGAAAGAGCCAATGATTTAGAAACCTTATGCAGGCTTAGAAAGTATGAAATGACAGGGTATAGAAATATGGCAGTGCATTGTTTTGCATACTGGAAAGGTATTTATGTTAGAGATAATTATGAACTTGAAAATATAGTTATAGAGTTTAATAATGCGTTTACTGAACCACTTAAAGAAACAGAAGTACAAGCGGTTTTAAGATGTATACCAAAGGCTATAGATAAATTTATAGCTTATGAGCAAGGCTTAAGAAGTGGTGAGCGTAAGAGAGTTTCTAAAGGCATGAGGGATAAAGATGGATATTGGTATAAGAATGAAACATTAATTGATAGATTGGGAATTACAAAATCAGAGCAAAAGCATATGAAAACTATTATAGGAATTGATGAAAAGTATGATAGAAACAATGAGAGAAGAAGAAATAAGAGAAGAAATGAAGAGGGATTAACTAAAAAGCAACAAGAATTACAAGATTTAAAGATAAAGATACTAGCGTTAAAAGAGCAAAATCTAAGTAATAGAGCAATAGGAAGAAAACTTGAAATAAGTGAAACGAAAGTAAGAAATATACTTAAAAAATAGGTGCGTTAAAAAATGGCTCTTTATAAATATGTGGGTGTGTGGAGAGATTTTTATAGCTTAAGAATTACAAGTAAAGATTAAAAGTATATGAAGACTATTATAGGGCTTGATGAAAAGTATGATAGAAAGAATGAGAAAAGAAGAGCAGACCGAAGAAATGAAGAGGGTTTAATTAAAAGAGAGCAAGAGAAAGTTAATACGTTAAATGAAGTTAGAGAGTTAGTTAGAAATGGTTTAAAAAATAAAGATATAGCCGAAAAACTTAAGATTTCAGTAAGACAAGTTCAGCGGTTAAAGAAAGAAGTATAAAAAATAAGCTCTCCAATAGGAGGGGTGACATGAAATGGGTCTTTATAAATATGTGGTGTGGTGAAGGGAGTGAGGCATTTTTATGAATGATAAAAATATTTTTATCGGAGTTTGTGAAGATAATAGTCTTCATATAAATTTAGTGAAGGGCTATATCGATGATTTTTTTAATGAATTTAATAACTATGAAGTTTTAGAATTTGTATCAGGGGAAGATCTTTTAAGTAATTATCCTAATAATATAGATTTATTATTTTTAGATATTCAAATGAATGGATTAAATGGAATGGATGTAGCTAGAAGAATAAGAGAGTTTGACAACAATGTAGAAATAATATTTACTACATCAGTGTTAGATTATGTTTGTGAAGGATATGAAGTAAATGCATATAGATATATGTTAAAACCAATAGAATACAATATATTTAAAAATAATATGGGTAAATGTATAGAAAATATAATAAAAAAGAAAAATGACTTTTTAACAATTAACGATAAATCAAAATTAATTAAAATTAAATTTGATGATATTTTATATATTGAAACAAGCAAAAGGCAACTAATAATACATACTATAAATGGACATGAAATAATAAAAATGAGTATGAGGAAATTAGAGAAACTATTAAATAAAGACTTTTTTAGATGCCATAATAGTTTCATAGTAAACTTAGAAAAAATTAATAAAATAGATGTATCAGATATTTATATAAATAATGCTACAATACCAATTAGTAAGTATAGAAGAAAACAATTAAAAGCTAGGTTAATAGAAGTTTTAGGGGATAAGTTATGTTAAATAGTGTGATATTTTGGAAACTATTAGATATGTTTATCTTAATTATAGAGTGGATTTCATTATATATTTTAGTAAATGATTTAAGTATAAGAAAAGTTAGTAAAAATCAAAATTTATTGAGTTTTTCGTTAATTTTAGGAGTATCATTTGCTATGAATTTATTTGGGATCTTCCCAAATTTAAGGGTTTTTATTTCTATTGTATTAAGTATATTTTACGTTAAGTTAAGCTATGAAGTTAATTTATCAAAAGCCTTAACAATTCCACTTGTTTACTGGATGATGTTAATAGGTATAGAGGCTCTTAGTATTAGTAGCATAGTTTATGTAAATAACATAGATGTAAGTGTTTTATTAAGTCCTAATTTATATAGACTAGAAACTATAATTTTAGCTAAATCATTTTTATTTATTGGAATTTTAATGGTTAAGTATTTTAAATTATTTAGTCAAATTAGTAAGAATGACTTTATATATATTGGAATACCGATATGTACAAATATCTTAAGTCTTTTAATTATATTTAAACAAGGTATTTCAAACTTAGATATAGAGTTAATAGATAATTTTAATCTAATTCTCATATCTTTTTTGATTTTACTATCTAGTATTTCACTATTAATTATAATTTATAAGATAATAATAAGTAATAAATTTAAGATAGAAAATGAATTTATGAAAGAAAAAATAAACTTAGAATATAGGTATTATAAGAAGATAGAAGAAAATCAAGAAAAAATAAAAAGAATTTATCATGATATTAATAATCATATGATTTGTATTTCTAATTTGAGTAATGAAAAAGATGTAAAGGAATACGTAAAGAGTTTAGATTTAAATATAGGTTATATCAATTTTAATTTTGGAAATAAAATACTTGATATTATAATTAGTGAAAAATATCAATTATGTAAAGATAAAGGAATTAGATTTGATATAGTTGCAGATTTTAGTAAATTAGATTTTATAGATATGATGGACTTATGTGTTATTTTTTCTAATGCTTTAGATAATGCAATTGAAGCCTGCGATAAGATTTTAGATGATAGTAAGGATAAATATATATCAGTAAATGTTACATATATAAATAGCTTTTGTTTTATAAAAATAGAAAATAGCAAGATAAATGAGATTAATATAAAAAATAATAATTTTATTACAAATAAAAAAGATAAATTTATGCATGGAATAGGTTTAAAAAATATAAAAGATACTGTATATAAATATAATGGGGAGATAAAGATTGAGTTTGATGATGATAAATTTGTAATTAAATTTATTTTTTCTCTTAAAAATTGACCAGTTATGCTCATATGATACCCAGTTACTCATAGTGTATTGAATATCAAATTAAAAAAATGTAAATTCAAGTTATAGAGAAGAAATAAAATATAAATTTATATTAAATGAGGGGGAGAAAATTATGAGTTTTAAGAAAAGAGTAACAAAGAGCATAGCATTAGCATTAGTTGGAGTTACAATAGCAATACCGATGCTAAATACGGCATCAGCTATGGAAAATAGTAAAGAGACATATTCTCAAAAAATAGAAAGAGTATCAAAGTCATTTGAAGATTTTGTGTACTTAGAAGATAATCAATATAAGTTAGATATAAGTGTTAGCGAGTTATCAGAAAGTTCAAAATCAGATTTTTATATTTATAATGATTATATAAATTTATTAAATAATATTATAGTTTCTAATAATATAAAAAATGTAACTGAAGATGGATTTTCATTACAAATATCTGATGAAATGGCAATTGAGTCAGCTAAAATAAATAATATAGAAATTACAGATGAAATGAAGTCATTAGCTGAAAATATGACAAAGGCATCTGGTAGATCAGAGCTAAAGATGTATAAAAATGGTTTTGATTTATGGTTAAATTCATTCCAAACAAGTTTAGTAGCAGTAGGTGGATCAGCAGCATTAGGTTTTTTAGTAGGGCTTATTCCAGGGATAGGAGCAAGCTTAGCAGGCACTCTTTTAGCTGCAATATTGCCAGTTATATCAGGTGAATATTGTCCAAATGGGATATTTGTATCATATAGATTTAATCAATATCTAAGAGTTAGGCCTCAATAATATGAGTAAATATTATGCACTAATATCTATTATATATTATGCCCTAGTAGTTTTTATAAGTATGATGTTTATAAAAAATATATTTATATATATTTTTATATCTGTTACGGCAATGTTATTGGGTAAATATTTTGTTATAGATAAGCATTTTAAAAGATAATAGATGGTATACAAAAAATTAGTTAACCTAAGATATGCTGTATATAAATACAATGGGGGAGATAAAGATTGATTTTTACGATGACAAATTTGTTATTAAATTTATATTTTATCTTAAAAATTGACCAGTTATGCTTAGATAATACCCAGTTACTCAGAGTGAGTTGAATATCAAATTAAAAAATATAATTGTATTTGGTAGTGTTGTATTAGCTGCAACTAGTAAAAATAGGGGAATGTACATAAAGGTTGGGATTGGCATATTTGATTATGGAGTGTTATAAAATCAAGAACTTTTTAATTAATGGAATTAAGGGATTATTATTTATATATATCCAAATGATTATAATAATAAGTATATTATATATGTTTGATATGAATATCTATTTTAATACAAATGAACTAATGGGTGTAAATTTATTATCTATTAATATTGAAAAAAATACATTTGATATTAGTGTGAAGCCATTGATGTCATTTATAATATTTACAATATCAGGGATTTATTTAAATTATAAAAATAGGATTAAATAAATATATAAATTTAGAAAATATGCCCAGTTAAGTTTATATATTGACCAGTTTAGCATAATATATTGAATAAAATAAAAAAAGATGTTATTGTCAACGCATAAGATTTAGGAGGACAACATGTTTAAATCATATGCAAGCAAAATAACATCTTTTTTAATTGAGAATAAAGAGATAAATCAAGATGATTATGAAGTATATAAATATGGATTTGAAGTATTAATTGCATTTATTGTAAATATAGCAATTGTATTAAGTATAGGATTATTATTTAATAAGATTTTCTATTCAATAGCATTTTTAATATGCTATTGTCCAATAAGACAGTTTGCAGGTGGATATCATGCTAATAATTATACAAAATGCTTATTAATATTTATTTTAATATTTATATTAACTATAAATACATCATCGAATGTGGATTCTCAAATATATACATTAATGATTTTTATTATTTCAACATTAAGTTATACAGGAATTTTTATACTAGCTCCAATTGAGCATAGAAATAATCCTTTAACTTTAAGAGAGATAAAAAAATATAAAAAAATATCTAGAATATTGGCGGGTGTTGTTTACATATTAACATTGATTTTTATGGAAATAGATAAATTAAGAGAACTATCAGCATATACATGCAGTTCTTTATTTTGGATAAATATGATGTTATGTTTAGGTGTTTTAAAGCAATTATTTAGTAAGGGAGATTAGTATGAGAAATATTATATTAAAAACATTAAAAAAATCTAGTTATTTAGCCATGTTTGTTGCAGTGCTGTCTGCAAATACAACATGTACTTGGATAGTACATCAACCAAGTATGCCGAAAGATTTAAAAAAGTTAAAAAAGATATAAATAATATAATTTTAGTAGGAAATTAAAAATATATGTAGAATATCCATATAAAAGTATTTTGATTTGAGAATGTTAAAACTAATTTATAGGAGGATATTTTATGGATTTAAAGATAAGTGATTTACCTCCACAATTTGAAAATATAGCTATAGAGCTTGGAATAGACAAAATAAAGGCTTTATTTAAAGAATTTGGAGGGACATCAGTATACTTTCCTACTGAAAAAATGATATACAAAGATGCTAGAGACAGAGAAATTATATCTCAGTACAATGGATTTAATCATAAAGAATTAGCAGCTAAATACAATATGTCTGAAAGTTACATAAGAGCTATTATAAATAGGCATAAAAAAAGTGCTTAAAACAAAGAAGCTACACACCTGATTAATATTGGGATGTGTAGCTTTTTATATTTTATTATTCAATTCACTTATATTTGAATTTAAATTATTAATACCAATACTCAAATTTTCTAGTTTCCCTTCGATTCGGACAAGTAAATACATAGTCACGATAGCAGGAAAGCCTAAATTAGCCACTAATTGCATTAAATCTAGTTCCAATGATATATTCCTCCGAATAATATTTAATATTGCTAAGAAAGCCCCTCATTAGCTCAGAAGGGCATTTATGATGTTCCATGTGTTACGCTACTACTAAATCAAATTCTGTAGTTTCTGTTTGAACTATTTTTGCTTCTTTTGCACTAACTATATCTTCACCGTTAGGAGCAAAGATATTTTTTTCAATTATTAAGTCCATGACTTGTTTTATTTCTGTTTCTGTAACGTCTTCTCTTGGATCTGTTACAAATAAGCTAACTTTTCTACCGCTACTAGTCATAAATGACATCAATAATTTAATTTCTATTCCATCCATTTAAATAATCCTCCTATAATTTAATTTTAAGCTAATGTTGTGTTATCTATTTTTGCTATTTCTAATACGTCATGTTGTTGAAGTGATGCTAAAGCATCTGCTACGTTGTAAACATCAAGAGCAGCTGCATCATGTTTTAAGTTTGAGTAAGTTCTTGATTTTACTATTGTTTTTCCATTATCATTTAACCCACAGTCAAATTTAACTCTTAAAGATGAGGGATTTTTAGCCTCAACTACACTTGTAGCAAGTCTTTGTTTTTCCATGTTATTACCTCCTTTTAAGCAACGGACAATGTCGCCTATGACATGAGCGAAGCGAATTTTAGTTTTGATTAATTTAAGTGTATTTTGTTTCACGTACAAAGTCCTAAAATATATTTGGGAAGTTTTTTTCATGATTTTATTTTAGGAGAATTTATGAAAAGATTAGAATTTAATTTTCATAAATTAATTATTGAATAAAATTAAATATAATGGTAAAGTATATTCATAAATTAATTTATGAATAGGTGATGAGATGGAAGTTTTTAAAGATATATTAGATACACATACTAAAATATGTAATTATAGAAAGATTTATAAGATAAATGAGGACCTTGAAATTACAGTTGATCAAAAAGAAAATAAGGTTGTTATGTGGGGATTTAATCATAAAAGTGATAGGTTTTTGAATTTATCTACTAAGAGATTTCAAAAATTGATGGATGGCTTTAAATCAGTAGCTAGTGATTTATATTCAAGTGGAAATTACTATTATATAACTGTAGATACTTCTAAGAAGGAAAGTAGAGATGATAAGTCTTATGAGGTGGAAATAGAAGAGTTAAAGAAAAAAATAGATTGTTTGAATGATATTATAGCTAGGCTAGAAAAACGTAATAAAAGATTAGAAGAGGATGTTGAGAAATATAGAAAAGATTATTTATATTATTTTGATGAGTATGCAAAGTTAAGGGATAAAGATTTTAATAGAAATTTAGAAGAAATTAATAATTTAAATAAAAATTCTTTAATTCATAATGCTAGAGGTGCTGGTAGAAAGGCTAAGTTTACTGATGATCAGGTTGATGAGATAAGAAGGCTTAGGGAAGATGGAAATACTATAAAAGATATTGCTAATAGATATAATTGTTCTGTTGGGTTAATTCATAAATTAATAAATGAAAAATGAAGAGATGGAAAGATTATGTATATAGCTCATAAAATTTGTTTATAGATGCTTCGCATATGTAAAAAGATTTTATGAGAGTTTATGGTTTTTAAACCTTCGGTTATTCAGCCCCTGTATGTCCAATGCTTTCACTTCGTAAAAACTAAGGCATACAAGGTGATGCTACAATATAGCTCATATTACATAGGATTTTTTGGATTATGATATGAGCTATATTGTAGCTTTATTTATGTGCTTACTATTTACTACGTTTCAGCATTGGACATACTTTACCCACCGCGCTCTCTGCTCCCCCTCCTCCAATCCCTTTGCTCTAGTAAAAATTAAGAATAGTATAGGATGATAGTTGAAGTAGGAGCAAAGACCGCTCCTACCTCAACTATCTTTATTTATATGTTGGGGTCAAAATCTTTAGGGTCAAGTCTGACATCACAGATTGCAGCAAAAGTGGTTCGCCCACACGTGGCTCAAAACCTCTGCAAACTGTGATGTCAGACTAAAAACCCACTGCATTATTTATTTTTTATTTGTATTTGATTTATGAAATTTTATATAAGGCTCTGTTATAATTAAATGTTGATATATGATACTTTTTCGGAAAATAAGTTATAATGTATAATAAGATAATAGTTGTTAATTTATGGGGGGGAATTTTATGAGCAAAAACAATGCTAAAAAGAATAATAATTACTATTTTCCACTTTTTATGGGAATGGGACTTGTCTTTGGTGTGATACTTGACCAGATAGCAATAGGATTATGTTTAGGTGTTGCTATTGGTCTTGCTTTAGATAATAATAAAAAGAAAAAATAGATTAAATTTGAATATTAATATAAAGAAAGAGGATATGTTAACATGCCCTCTTTCTTTATATTAATATTGGTTTAAAACAGAGCTTTATATAAAAAAATATTTTTTGAAGTGGATATTGTTTGTAATATTTAATATTACTCTAGTATTACTGTATATGTATCTATTTGTACTACTAAATTTTAAGGAAATACTTATGGAGTTTGGCTGTCGCCACCGCGCTTTACGCTGCAATCTTTTGAGCAAAGACTACTCAAAGTAGTTCGCCTACACGTGGCTCAAAAGGATTTTCGCTACAATCGCTAACTCAAAATCACTTTTAATCGAAAGCTGTATGTAAATTTGAAGCGTATATTTTTTAGTTAGTTATTATAATAAAAGATAGGCCTTTCGGCCATGCCCCTCAGACTAATCCCTAAAGCACTCATACTACTACGCTTATAACATACTCCGCAAACATCATATTACATATCAAGTCTGCTCCGTATCTTATCGCTTCGTAGCATTCGTAGCTTTTTAGGGATAGCCATTCACTGCCCTAAGCCCAATGCCCATTGTCTAGTTTTTATTGGTGCATGAATTAATAAAGATTATAAAACCTCCACGTTTTAGATAAGTTACTCTACAAGTTTTTTAAATATTAATTTCATCTATAAAGAAAATTAGCCTATTTACCTGGTGTCGGTATTATATTTTAACACTAATATATCGCATTGGATAAAAACGTTGCTCCGCTATCCAATGCTGGTGCAAATATAGCTTTTAAAGGAAATTTCAGCATTTATGTATAAATTAAAGATTACTTGAAATTCACGTAAATGTGAATTTGATAAGTACTAAATTTATTAATATTTCACGTTTTCGTGAATATGAAAATGAGTTTTTATAAGATGTTTAATATATTAAATATTGAAATATACACGTTTATAGGAGGGATTGGAGTGAAAGGTAGTTTTGAAGGTTTATATACATTTCTTGAAGTGGCTGAGATTTATGGAATAGATGATTCATGTTTAAGAAAGCAAGTAGCTCGTGATAAGTTTGTTATTGGTGAAGAAGTAAAGAAGATGGGAAGAACATGGATTATAACAGAGCAGGCAATGATTAAAAGTTTTGGAGCTTTGAAGTTTGAGGAATACAAGAAGAAACGACAGAAAAAAGAACATGCTAAAGAGAAAAAATTAAATGGAGTTCATCTAAACACTGGCTCAAATGCTCAAAAGATTAGTAAAGGAAGTGGGCCAAAGAGAAAAAGATCTAGTAAGAAAGTACATAGCATGAATGAGAAGGAAGAAAAGATAAGAGATAGTTGGGTTAATGGAGAAATTAAAGGCGTAGAGCTTAAAAGTTTTGCTTTTAATACAAATGATAGTGAGCAGATTTAAAAACTCTTACAGGCTAAAATACGGGCTTTATTGTATTAAATAAAAATAAATTTTACATTTTAAAGATAATATACTTATTATATATATAGAAATATATAAATTTTGGAGGTATTTATGAAAAATTTAGAAAATAAATTGATGTTTATAATAAAAGAAAGTAATCTTATAAATTTATTTGATTATGGATATGTAAAGGAAGAAAGTACTGATGAAGGTGAATTTGCATATAAATATTTTGTAAATATGAGAGATAGCGTTAAAAATCCACTTCATGTTAGTTCTTTTGAATTTTACAATAGAAAACATTCATATAAAGATGGTAGCTTTTCTAAGTTTAGAATTTATCATGATGGAAAAATGCCTAGAAATGTACATAATGAGTTAGAAAATTTAAAATATGTTATATCAAGGTCTAAGACATATATAGATTTTGCATCTGATAATTTAGATAATTTAGTAGCAATTGGAAGAGAAGTATATGATATAATCTCAAAATAAAATAAGATGGTTACAAGTATGTACCATCTTATTTTATTTTATTATTTTATCTTTTTAAGTTTTAGTAATTGACTCATATTTACCCATAAAACTAATCTTAAATTTTATAATTTAAATATATAGAGATAAGTTTAATTTTATGGAGGTATTTATGGGAAAGTTAGTTATTGATTTAGGACATGGAGGACATGATCCTGGAGCTATTGGACCAAATAAAACACATGAAGCAGATGTTGTCCTGGCTATAGGAAAGGAACTTAATGAATTACTTAAAGGTTATGATCTTGAAGTTAAATTTACAAGGTTATCTGATGTTTATTTATCATTGAGTGAAAGAGCTAAGATTGCAAATGATTTTAAAGCAGATTATTTTTTATCAATTCATATTAATTCAGCTACAGATAGCAGTGTTAGAGGTGTTGAAGTTTGGCAGTATTCTAATAAAAATGATAAGTTAAATAAATTTTCTAATGGTTTATGTGAGGATGTAGCAAATATTTTTAATGCTAGAAATAGAGGTGTTAAGCAAAGCCAAAAACTTTCTGTACTTAAAAATACCAATATGCCTGCTGCTTTAATTGAGGTTGATTTTATTTCTAATGTTAATGCGGAAAGAGATTTAAATGTTAGTAGTAATATTAAAGCGGTAGCTCTAGTAATTAGGGATAATTTAATAGATTTATTTGGATTAGAAGCTGTTGCAAGTGATGTTTTATACAAGGTTTGTATTGGAGCTTTTAAAGATAAAAATAATGCTATAAATCAGGTTAAATTGGCCAAGGATAAAGGGTTTATAGATACATATATAATACAAAATAGTTAATAAAACAACAAAATGAATCAAAAAAAAAATACGAATAGTTACAAAACTATATTTTTATAGAAAAATATAGTTAGAGTAATTAAAATTTAGATGTATATTCTATGCTAGTTTATAACATTTATTTTACAGTAAATTAATGGTGAAATATAATTCTATAGCTAAAATTAAAGAGTTAGTATTTAGATAATTTTAATAATTACTGATTCTTATAAAAGCTTTTTTATTTAAACCAATTTATGTTACGGGGAAGAATGATTTAAATTAGCCAAATAGATTAATACATAAAATAATAATTTTATGAGGAGGAAATAAGTATGTTATTAAGGAAGAAAACTAAGAGTTTAATTGTTGTATCATTGGCGATAATAGGCTTAGCTAGTACGTCAATAGTAAATGCACGTAGTTTGATAGCAAGTAATACATCTTTAGTTCAGATTGAATCAAAGGGAACTCATCCAACAGGTTCAGTAACTAAAGGTAACTATACAGTAAATTCATCAATATTAACTAAGCCATCAATGGGACAAGCTGCTGCAAGAGGAATTCTAACAGTTGGTTCACCTAAACCAGCAAAAGATATGGGGCTATCTATGACATTATGGGGAACGGAGTATTCATTAATAGCAGCAACACCATATTATTATAATACAAATGGAACAACTGCAGTAAGTGTAACTACTAGATATGCAGATGGTTACTCTACATTTACTACAGGTGGAGATATGAAATATAATAACTTATCTTCTAATTGGCGTTTTAAACAAGCTAAATGGATATCTCCGTATAATAAAAATAGTGATAAGTTAGTAGAGAATGTTTTTGAAAATTATAAAGATATATTAAAAAATTTAGATATACCTAATAAAAAATTAAAAGAACGTGAGTATATGTATAATGAAAAAGGAATGATACTGGCAAAAGCAACAAATGGTATAGAAGGATATGTATATGAAGAGGAGGTAAGAAAAGATAGTTCTGAGGAAAGAACTATCAATGTTTATAATAAAGATGGAAAAGTTATAGGAGATTTTAAGATTGAATTTGGAGAAGAAGAGTAGAAATATATAAGTTTTTAATATGAAAATATTTTAAATTATAAAGATGTAGGAGTAGATATTTATTTATCATTAAGTGAAATAGCTAGGAAGAAAAAATTGACTAGAAAATACAAATAAGAAGAGTTTAAGTATTTTATGATCACACTTAAACTCTTTTTTTATGTACTTAATAAAAAATACAATTATATTTAAAATTTAATATAAAAAATTACAGAAATGACTTAATAAGTAATATATAATATTACAATAAGTAATATTTATTGGAGATGATAATATGAACAAGGAACAATTCAAAAACTTAGATATATTAGCTCAAATAGAGTATGTAAATAACATACTAAAAGAAGGTAAAACATTAACTGCTTTTTCAGAAGAAGTTGAGATATCACGAAAGACTATAAGTAAGAATTTCTCTAAATTTGGGTATAAATATAGCCAGAGTAAAAAGCAGTATATCCTTGCAAATACTGATGTACAAGCGGGGGGACGAAAGAAATATTACAGTAATATTACAGAAAGTAATATAAAAAGTACCCCGAAAAAAGAAAGTAGTATTCCAGTAATAAATAATATTACAACCAATTTAGAGATATCAAATCATCAAAAAAATAGCCTTATATATTTAATGGATAATGTAGATAGAATAAAGGCAATACTAGATGGTCAAAATGAATATTACAAAGATATTACAGATAGTAATATTGAGAAAAAAGAAGATATAGTAAGAGATATATATAACTTCAAACAAGCAAAAAGGGACTATAGAGCAAAGACTTTAAAGCTAGATGTAGAAGTTCAAAAAGGATTTGAGAAAATTGCAGAAGATCTAAAAGATAGTGGAGTAACTCAACAAGAGTTACTAAACTATATTCTAAATCAATACATTAAGTTTTATGAGAATATAAAATAAACCACCTTAATTAATTGCAGCTTAATTAAGATGGTTAAGATGGTTTAGATATATTATTAATTTCAGAAAAATATATATTTATATTATATACTTTTAATCAATACATTAATATAGTATATTAAAAATTAAGGCGGTGAACTAATGAAAAAGCCAAATTATGAAGATTTTATAATGAAAAGAGCAATGGATATATTCGCAGAAGAAGGTCTTAAGTTCTTTGGAATAGATAAAAAAGTAAAAGATAATGGTCCAACGGAATTAGTTGTTTTAGAAAGTAAAAACATGTATATGGATTATACATTCTTAATGGAAGATGATAGCTATATACATTTTGAGTTTCAAACAACTGATAAGGGAATAGATGATTTAATGAGATTTAGAACTTATGAAGCACTACTTAATCATCAAACTAAAAAAGAAGTTATCACATATGTTGTTTACTCAGGTGATATCAAAAATCCAATTAGTGAATATAATTGTGGTATAAATACTTATAAAGTAAATGCTATATCTATGGTTAATGAAGATGGCGATAAAGTTTTTGATGAAATAATAGATAAGCTATCTAGTGGGAAAGATATAGATAAACAAGATATTATAAAGCTTACATTTACACCAGTTATGGGTGGAAAAATGGATAAAAGTGAAAAAATATTAAAGGCTATAAAGTTAAGTAAAGAAATAACTAGTCCATATAAAAGAGATATGGAATCTATTTTATATGCTTTTGCTAATAAATTTTTAAGTGGTAAAGATTTAGAAAGAGTAAAGGAGGAGTTAAGAGTGACTGAAATAGGAAAGAGTCTTATTGAAGAAGGAAAAGAAGAAGGTATAAAAGCTGGAGAAAAAAAGAAGGCTATAGAAATAGCAAAGGGGCTACTTGATATACTATCAATAGAAATAATAGCTCAAAAAACAGGATTGACAGTAGATGAGGTAAAAGCTTTAAAAGATGAAGTTAAATAAATCATAGATGGAGGGAGTATCCCTCCATTTTTATGTATTTTTATATATTCGACAAACTTTGATAAATAAATTAGAATAGATTTATGAAAAATAAAAAAATAATGAGGATATTTTAAAGTTTAAATGTTGGTATTACTTAAGTATAAAAATTATTTCAAATCTAAAAAGTCAAGTTTGAGCCGACAAACTTGACTTTTTTATTTTGAATTATTTATAATTAAATCTTAAATACATATTAAATAAACTATATTTTAGAGGAAATCAAAATGAATGAGTTATTAAAAAGTATAAGAAATCTATGTTATAGCATTTTTGAATTAACGATAGCCATAGTATTTTTAAGTATTATATTTAGGCAAGTAGAATTCAATACACTAGAAAAAAGTGTATTTTTTGTAGGTCTTGTATCTATGGCAATATATTTTGTGATAGGTTTAATTTTAAAATTAGGCTATGTTTTAAATGAGTGTTGAAAATGATATAATATGATTAACTTCGCAATTGTTATATAATGCGAAGAAAATGATATAATTAGTTGACTGTCCATGAAAACATCTGTTTTAGTGGACACTTATTTTTATTCTGTATTTTATGTAAATATATCTGTATCTTAATTATTATTATTTCTAATATGTTATAATTTACCTATAGTATCTTTTTATGATAAAAGGGGGGACAAATATGGAGTTTAGTATAATAACTCTAATTATAGGTATTTTGGGATTTGTGTTAGGATTTATGGTTAGAAAGTATAAAATGGGTAATCTTGTAAGTTGGGTAAATTTAAAAAAATATGATAATGATAAAGTTGCAGATATTATGGGCTCTCATGTTATGGTATTTGGATTATGTTTATCAGCAATTGCTGGCATAAACTATGTGTTAAAAAACAGGTATCCATATATAATTACAATTACAATAATAGTGATGGCAGTTGCAACTGAATTTGGTGCATACTATAGAATTTGTAAATATGCAAAATTAGAAGATTAATTTGTTCAATAAAACAAATATTATCTTAGGCGATGTATTAGAGATAATTATAGTTAGTTTAAATAAAGTTATTTCAGTAAGATGTTGTTCAAGAAATAAACGTGATGTTTTATTGAACAGAACAATACTTTTACAATATTAATTTAATACGAACTAAATCAAGAGCTGTATGAATAACAAATACAGCTCTTGATTTTTAATTATTTAAAATTTATCTAATCTCAACATTGTGTTAAAACATAGCCTAAAATTAAAAAAATAGTAATATAAGCCACCTCAATCAAAGGTGGCTTATTAATATTCATTTGGAGGATGACATGAAAAAAAGAGCAGTAGGATACTGTAGAATATCAACATTAATGCAAGTAGATAATACTTCGCTTAAAGACCAAGAAGATAAAATTAGAATGTACGCTAAACTTCACGATATTGTGATAGATGAAATGTTTATAGATAAAGCAGTATCAGGTAAATCTACAGATAGACCAGAGTACGATAAGATGATGGATTATGTAAAAGAAAATAACATAGATATGATTATAGTTTATAAAAATGATAGAATACACCGTAGTTTGTACAACTTATTAGCTATGATTTATGAGTTACAAAATTATGAAGTGGCTTTAGTAAGTGTAACGGAAATGTTTGATACTTCAACCCCTCAAGGTATGTTATTTTTACAAATGCTAGGGAGCTTTGCAGAGTTTGAAAGAGCTGTAATAAATGAAAGAACTAGAAATGGAAGAATAGCTAGACTTAATGAAAATAAGTGGGTAGGTGGTAAGCCAGCATTTGGATATAAGGTAAATAAATATGGTCAATTTGAAATAGATGAGGAAGAAGCTAAAATAGTTAAAGAGATATTTAAATTAAGGACTAAAGGGCTTTCATTAGCTAAAATAGGTGCTAAGTATGGATTTTCTAAGCAGAAGATAGATTATATATTAAAAAATAAAAATTATATTGGAGTATTTGAGTATCAGGGAAAAAAAGAAAAGAATGATATTGTTATTGAGATAGAGCCAATAGTATCAAGGTATATGTGGAATAAAGTTAATTTAAAAAAATAGGTGCGTTAAAAAATGGCTCTTTATAAATATGTGGTGTGGGTGAGCATGTTGATCTTTAATATTTATAGGGATTAGTGTCAATTATTATCTGTGTAATAAGCTAATAGAGATAGTAAGATCTTTTACATAACAGTTATGTAATAACATTAAAAGCTTAAATATGAATTTTTAATAAATTTATGTTATAGAATAAATACAAATTAGAGATAGTGTCATTTGATGTGTTATATTAAGTTAATTTTGTTTATAGAAATACTTTAATATGGAAACTTAATATTATACACTTAAATTGATAAATTATTAAAAATATAGGGGGATATATATGAAAAAGAAATTATTATGCTTAAGTGCAATATTAGCGATGACTTCAACTACAATGGTGTCATTTGCAAATGAAGTTACTAATTATATAAGTGAGGATAATAAAAATGAAATAGTTCAACCGAGAGCTCAATATGCTGTTGTAAATGCATCAAATGTAAATATTAGATCTAACGCAGGAACATCATATAAAGTAGTTGGACAATTACCTAAAGGTGTAACTGTAATAACTACATATACTAAGCAAAAATATGCAAATGGAATGTGGTGGCAAGAAATACAAAGTAAGTATGGTAATGGATGGGTTGCAGATAAATACCTTAATCATATAGGATAAATATAAACAAAGACTTACTATATAGTAAGTCTTTTGTTTAAGAGGGGTGAATTATATTTTGAACGTAAATAAGTTAATTATACTATTAAGTATGATTTTATTATTAACTGGATGCTCTGAAAGTAAAAAATTATCTACAAATCAAAGTGAAGATAATAATCAAATAAAGTATAAAAGTAAAGACATAACTATAAATGAAAATTTATTAAAAGAAAATATAAAAAAGATATCGTCAAATGTACGAAATTATGGATCAGATGGAGAGATAGAATCTTCAGAATATATAAATAATCAACTTACTAAATACGGTTATTCTGTTATGTTTCAAGAATTTGATGTATATAAACAAGATCAATATACAACTGTACAATCTGAAACTAATTTAGATTATTTAAATAACAATTTTTATAACTCTGATTCTATAGGAAAGGCTAGGAATATAATTGCTACTCAACGCAACTTTGATAAAAATAAGAAGACATTATATTTAACAGCACATTATGATTCAACAAGTGATACTATTGGTATTGTAGATAACGCATCAGGTAGTGCTACTGTATTAGAACTAGCAAGAGTATTGAGTGATTATAATGATGAATTTAATATAGGTATAGTATTTTTTAGTGCAGAAGAGTATTTTAGATCTGGATCAAGAAAGTTTGTTTCAAGCCTTGATGAAGATGAAAAAAATAATATATTAGGCTGTATAAATATTGATATGGTAGGAGAAAAAGGGAAAGGCCCTATTATAATGCAAACTGTTAATGGAGAAAATAATATAATATCTATTATGATGGATAAATTGACTAATAAGGAGTTTAATTTATCAGGCGGAGGATCATCAGATGATCTTTCTTTTTATATGGGGGAAATACCTGTAATAAATTTATGTAATGACTATGCAAAAGCTAGGTTGTATGATGATGCAGAGGATAATATTGAATCTATAGATTTTAATCAAATTAAGGAACTTTGTGAATCTATATTAAATGCAATAACTGATTTTAAATTAAGTATGTATAATAAATTTCTTAAAGATTATAAAGATATTGATTTGGACATAGATGAAAATGATATAAAATTAGTAGGAGAATTTAAACTCATTAATAAAAAAGAAACTCTTATAGGCAATGGATATGATGTTCAAAAAAAATATACTTATCAAAATAATGAAGGTAAAACGTGTACAATAATGTCAAAATCAGTAAAGTTTATTCCTAAAGAACAACTTAATAATTTAATATTACTTGATGAACCAAATACAGATGGATATAAATTTATAAATGAAGATAAAAAATTAGTTTATCAAATTGGATTTAATTATGGAGAATTACAGGGGAATATTTCTTCTGATGAATTATTAAAGTTTTTTACAGGTTATTATTCTAAATTTTATTAGTATTTGTATATTATAAGTTTTATAATCTAATATCAAAAATATATTAATTTATTTTGGACATATAAATATATTTTTTATTAAATAAAAGAGTTTTTATAATTAATCTACCTGTACAATTTGAAAATATAGCTATAGAGCTTGGAATAGACAAAGTTAAAGCTTTATTTAAAGAATTTGGTGGAACATCAGTATACTTTCCTACTGAAAAAATGATATACAAAGATGCTCGTGATAGAGAAATAGTATCAGAATATAATGGATTTAATCATAAAGAATTAGCAACTAAATACAATATGTCTGAAAGTTACATAAGAGCTATTATAAATAGGCATAAAAAAAGTGCTTAAAACAAAGAAGCTACACACCTAATTAATATTGGGATGTGTAGCTTCTTAAATTTTAT
>OGIN01000938.1_pt1 | contig 19540 bp, 14 predicted proteins | sample 1571851 | NCBI WGS metagenome assembly OGIN01 (sample SAMEA2582123, study PRJEB24529) | metagenome | biome: Human gut stool | place: China | collected 2011 | reverse complement strand
AATTAGTCAAGAGGGAAAATATTGTGACAGAAAACCTTATAAAAAACCACAATATGTTTTCGAAAAACGAATTTCGCCAATTTATATATGAATTTCGCCATTTTAGAAAATTTTGCAATAAATATGATATTATTCAAATACAAAGTAAGAAGAAATGAAATATATGTGAAAGGAGAATGAGAAAATGAGAAAAGAATTAAAAAAAGTCATTGAAAAAATTGCGATTAAAGCTGCTTCTTCGAATGTAAATGAAACATGTTCATGGATTACATATCAACCCAAAGTACCAGAATCGGTAAAAAAATTAAAAAAACATTGATATGGAAATACAGACCTTTTCAGAAGAAGAAAAAGAAGAAATCATTCGATATGGACTTGATAAAATAAAAAATTCCTGCATGATGAGTGCTGTTACACTGCTGATGGGATATGCCTTTCATGTGTTTTTACAAAGTATAGTTTTTCTTATATGTTTTATTGCTTTAAGAAAATACGCAGGGGGTTATCATGCTGATACACAAAAGCGGTGTTATGTAATTTCTGTATTGATTATTGCGGTTGCATTATGGGCAACCAGATATAAGTCTGATAATAGTGTGTGTTTTGTTTTTATACAAAGTTTAAATTTTATAATTCTGTGTTTTCTTGTTCCTGTGGATAGTAAGAATCGACGTCTGGAACAGTGGGAAAAAGAAAGATATGGAAAAAAAGCAAAAGTACAAATATTTTGTATGTATATGTTGTGTTTGATTTTGTATTTGGATAAGAAACAAAGTATAGCTGTTGCTATTGGCGTGGCAAACCTGACAGTTGGAGGATGCGTATGTGCAGGAAAAATGAAAAATATTTTACTGAAACATAAAGAACAATTTAGAAGGGGGAAGTAAACTGGATAAAAAAACGGGATATTATCAATGTAGTAGATGTACTGCTATAAAAAAAGCTTGAAAGAATTGACACTGTTTGTGTGTATATATGTTTCCGGGTCATGAGATTTCAAGAGATGAAGATATCAAAATTTTGAAAAATACTGTGAGGATTTATGTAATTGATATAAATTTTATATCTTAAAAAGCAGTTTGAGAATATCATGGACGGTTATATACAATTAAAAGATGATATAGTACACAAAAAAGTCTGGTAAAAACAGACTTTTTTGTGTACTATAAAATAAGCAGTTTTATTGATGCAAAAAAAGACATAGAGAGATATTGTAGCTTATATGATGAAGTGACTGGTATATTTTTTGCTTAATTATAAAAAAATCATGGAGAAATATATTATTATGAAAAAAGTAAATAAATTTAAATTACTGGCAGCAGGGCTATTGATAGGAGTTGCTTTTTGGCTGTTAGGATCCGATTTCTTTACATTCATGATATGGTGGGAAATTTTATGGATTCTTGGATTGGTATTTATGCCGATAACGGCTCAGATATTCAAAGGTTTTGATGATAATGGATGGATGTATTCAAAGGTTATAGCAATAGTGATATGCGGATATGGAGTATGGATTTTGACTTCTATAAAAGTGGTTCACTTTACCACATTGAGTTCTATCGTAATTACTACCTTATGTGGGGGGAGCAGTATTGCTTATGGAATATATGGAAAACAAAGAAAGGTTTTTCCGTGGAAACATATGGAACTTGTTTATTGGGAAGAAGTGATTTTCTTTGTTGTATTTCTTTTGTGGACATATATGGCAGGATTTCATCCGGCAGCTCATGGAACTGAAAAATATATGGATTTTGGTTTTATGAAGTCTATGATGCGTAGCACAACACTTCCGTCAGAAGATATGTGGTATGCTGGCAAAGTTTTTAACTACTATTATGGTGGTCAATATTTTGCGGTGTTTCTTACGAAACTTACAGGAACAAAGGTAGAGATTACATACAATCTTATGCGTACCATGATAGCTGCATTTGCGTTTGTATTGCCATTTAGTCTTGTGCGCCAGATGCTTAAGGATAAATTAGGTAAAAGGGGAAGAGCATGGATAACAGATTTTGGAGGTATTTTAGCAGGTTTATCTGTATCCATGAGTGGAAACCTTCATTATATTATATATGGAAAAATTTTTACATTACTGGGGATAAGAGAAGATTACTGGTTTCCAAGCACAACACGATTTATAGGATTTGATCCACCTGTGACAGGGGACGAGACAATTCATGAATTTCCTTCATATTCTTTTGTTCTTGGGGATTTACATGCGCATGTGATTAATGTGTTTTTTGTTTTGGCAGTATTGGGGATTTTATATGCATGGATAAAAAGAAATTCCGGTAAAAGCTGGAAACAGAAAGAGATATTTCTGCTGGGACTGTTCCTTGGAATTTTCCTGTTTTCAAATACATGGGATTTTATGATTTATTATGTTGTAATATGTGGAACACTGTTTTTTGGAAATTTGAAGAGATATCTTAATTTTACAGATATGAAACCTTCAGATATGAGAACCGGTATAAAATGGAGCGTTGTGCAATGGATAGAACTTCTGCTGACTGCGGTGTTGATTTCGTTACCATTCCATTTACAGTTTAAAAGTGTTATGGTACAGGGAATCGGAATTGTGAAAATTCATACGGCGTTTTATCAGTTTTGTGTATTATGGGCTTTTCCATTGCTTATATGTGGATTATTTGTCGTATCTACGCTGATAAAAAATAGGAATTTTACAAATAAAAAAAACAGGAATTTATTTTACAAAATTAATGTTTCTGATTTATACGGAGTTGTACTTTCTCTTTGTGCAATGGGACTAATATTGATTCCGGAAATCGTTTATGTAAGAGATATCTATGAAAAAACAGCACCAAGAGCAAATACTATGTTTAAGCTGACTTATCAGGCATATATACTTTTTGCGCTTATGATGTCGTATATTCTGGTATTTTTTGTGGCAGACAGAATAAAAATTTTGCAAGAAACTAAATTGGATAATAGATATGAGAAAAAGGTAAGATTATCAAAAGTGCAGATAACCGTTGGGGGAATGGCAATAATACTTCTTATATCTACCTGTGGATATTTCGTAAATGCTACAACAAATTGGTTTACAGGTTTTCCTCTGAAAAATAAATACCAAACTCTCAATGCAACTGCTTATATAGAAAATGCCATTCCTGAAGATGCGGCAGCAATACGATGGCTGAATAAAAATATTACAGGTCAGCCAACCGTTCTTGAAGCTTGCGGCGACAGTTATAAAGACTATGACAACCGGGTTTCTGCTATGACAGGATTGCCGACGGTATTGGGATGGTATGTTCATGAATGGTTATGGCGAAATAATCTTGATGAAGAAAACAAAAGAAGAACAGACGTGGAAACTATTTATACTTCAACAGATAAAAAAGAAGTACAGGAACTGCTTGATAAATATGAGGTGAATTATATTTTTATTGGAAGCTGTGAATATCAAAAATATGAAGGGGTTAATGTAGCACTTTTAAGTTCATTGGGAGAAATAGTTTTTAAAGAGGAAAATACAATGATTGTGAAGCTGTAATAAAACAGATTTCCCAAAGAAAACAGCCACATAACCGAGAGAATATATTGATATTCATTGGATATATGTGACTGTTTCTTTTTATTTTTTATGAGGTGACATCTCGTTCAATTCTAACTGCTGTCTGGTAATTCCTGCAATTGAGGCAGGTAAATCTGATTGATTTGGTTAAATTACAGAGCACTTACTCCGTCATCATCATAACGGTCATATTCAGCTCCCTCATATCCGATCATGCGGATCGTAGCCGGATTGATATCCTTTACTGTCTGCGCAACATCAGCAACCGGGATTGCTTTTCCTTTGCGAATAAACAGTGGAACTTCATTCAGGGCAACTTCTACATAGTGATGTCCTTTTTCAAGAATCTCCTGAGAAATTGTTCCGTCAGGCAGGAATTTTACGAACATCATTTCTTCTGGCAGATATACATAGCGGCCTTTTGCATTCTGTGTATAAACAGGTGCGATCATGATTTCGTTTCCGAGAAGAAGCTGATCTTCTACCTGAGTTGCGAATGCATCGTCTGTGTAGTCAAATGCCAGCGGACGGAACATCATGTCATCGTTTAATGCTGCTTTCATGTATTCGCTGTACAGATATGGAACAAGACGATATCTGACACCGATTACATGACGGAAATCTTCGATATTCTCGAACTGGTAAGCTTCCTGTTCTCTGGTTCCCAGAGCGGAGTGGTTTCTCATAAGAGGTGTGAATACACCAAGTGCCAGCCAGCGCAGTACCAGGTCACGTGTGGTATCTGCACCGAAACCGCCCAGATCTGCACCTGTGTAAAGGAAACCGCACATATTCAGGGATGGAAGCATCTTTAAGTTCAGAAGGATGTGTGACCACCAGGATTTGTTGTCTCCCATCCAGATTCCACCGTATCTGTGCATTCCCACATAGGAGGAACGGGAGAACATCAGAAAACGTTTGCCAGGTGCGATTTTTTCAAATGCTTTACCTGCTGCACGGGTCATGTTATAGCCAAACAGGTTATGTACCTTGTCGTGGCGGATTTTCTGACCGTTTACATTGTGATAGAAGCGTTTGTAATCTTCCGGATTGTTTGCAAGGGCGTTTACTTTATCACCGAGTGTAAATCCAGGTGCTTCTTCCTTGTCCATGAAGTTGTCTTTGATGTATTCTTTTAATTCAGCAACGCCTTCCGGTGTACAGAACATTGCAGGTTCGTTCATGTCATTCCAGAAACCGTCGATTCCCTTTGAAATGAGACGTTCGTATTTCTGTCCGAACCATGCTCTGGCATCTGCATTCAGGACATCAGGGAAATGAGTCCAGCCCGGCCATACAGCGGAAACGAAATCACTTCCGTCTTCACGTTTGCAGAAGTAGTTCTTCTCAACGCCTTCTTCATAAACATCATAGCCAGCTTCTACCTTGACACCTGCATCGATGATCGGGACAAGGTGGATACCTTTTTCTTTCATTTCATTGACATAGGCTTCGAAGTCAGGGAAGTTTTCCTGATTGACTGTGAAATCTTTGTAGTCTTCCATATAATCGATATCCATGTATACCATATCGATCGGAATATTGTTTTCACGATATCCGTCAGCTGCTTTTCTGAAATCGTCAGCAGTTGTATATCCCCAGCGGCTCTGACCGAAACCAAAAGCGAATTTAGGCGGAATATAGCTTCTTCCGATGATTTTACGGAACTGTTTTACGATATCGTAAGGAGTTTCGCCCTCAATCACATACAGATAAAGGTCTGCATCCTCACAGGTGATCTTTAACTGGGAAGAGAGTGTGTAACCGATATCAAACTTCAGTTTTCCGGGATAATCAACGAAGAGACCGAAAGTCTGCTTTCCGGAGATTACGATGAAGTTGTGTGCTCCATAGAGGGAGATTTTATCCTCTGTATGGTTTGGCTGGTCGGAACAGTTGCTTTCATAAACATATCCACGTTTGTTGATTCCGCGGTTTGATTCGCCCAGACCATAGACAACATCGTTGTCATCCATGTCATAAGTAAAAGAGAAGCCGTTCTCTGTGGAGATAGTTCCGTATGCAGGAGTTCCCTCAGAAGCCGGGATGGAAGTTACGATGGCATCGGTTTCAAACGGGGTTCCGTAAGTATATTTCTGAATCATTTTGTCATATCCTCCTTAGGTTGAAAAATGTTAAACTAATAACTGAAACGTTTAAGTACTGTTGGAAAATACACAGGTGTTTTCCTTGATTTTCTATCTACAATAATAGAGGTCTGAGTGGAGAAATGCTACTGAAATTATGACAAATTTATACGTTATTTTGACTTTTGTTCAAACTGTGAAGTAGTGATATGGGTATAGCAAGCAGTGGAGCGGATGATCGTATCTGTTTGCGCTGTTAACCTATTGTGCTTTAATGCTTTATCTTAATAGAATTTTTTCTGTACATACGGTGAAAAAAGTGCTAAAATGTTACTATTACACGAAAGAAAGGTTTGTTTAACATGCTTCAGACAATTGAATCCATCAATAACGTCGTAAATAATTTTATCTGGGGTGTCCCGGCTATGATCTGTATTATCGGCGTAGGGCTTTACCTGAGCCTGCGGACCGGTTTTGTCCAGATCCGCAAATTCCCGTATGCGCTTAAAACCACACTGGGAAGAATTTTTAAGAAGAAAGAGGCTTCTGACGGTTCCATGACACCTTTCCAGGCAGTCTGTACTGCATTGGCAGGTACAGTAGGTACCGGAAATATCGCCGGTGTTGCCGGAGCTATCGCCATCGGCGGACCGGGAGCTGTATTCTGGATGTGGGTTTCCGCAATCCTTGGAATGTGTACGAAATTTACAGAGGTTACACTGGCAGTTCATTTCCGTGAGAGAAACAGACATGGAGATTATGTAGGCGGACCTATGTATTATATTAAGAATGGTCTGGGAAAGAACTGGAGATTTCTTGCAGTTCTTTATTCTGCATTCGGTGTACTGACTGTATTTGGAACAGGTAATGCTACTCAGGTAAATACCATTACAACAGCAATTGATACGGCTCTTATTAACTTTAATGTAATCTCAGAGTCTTCCACAGGCAGACTGAATCTGATCCTTGGAATTGTGATCACGCTGCTGGTTGGTATGGTACTGCTGGGTGGTATCAAGCGAATCGGAAGTGTTTCCGAGAAGCTGGTGCCGTTTATGGCATTGTTTTATATTGTACTTGCATTGGGTGTTGTAATCTTAAATATCGGAAGAGTTCCGGCAGTTTTCAATGATATTGTTTATGGAGCCTTTAATCCCTCAGCCGTGACAGGCGGTGTGATCGGAAGCTTTTTCCTCAGTATGAAAAAGGGTGTTTCCAGAGGTATTTTCTCCAATGAAGCAGGACTTGGTACAGGCTCTATCGCTCATGCCTGTGCAGACACAAGCAAACCTGTAAAACAGGGTATGTTTGGTATCTTTGAGGTATTTGCAGATACGATCGTGATATGTACTCTGACAGCACTTGTGATCCTTGTAAGCGGCGTGCCGGTAAATTACGGTGCGGCGGCAGGTGCAGAACTTACAATTTCCGGATTTACTGCTACATACGGAGGCTGGGTTTCCATCTTTACGGCAGTTGCCATGTGCTGCTTTGCATTCTCAACGATTATCGGATGGGGACTTTACGGAGCACGCTGTATTGAATTTTTATTCTCTGCAAAAGTTATCCGCCCATTTATGATCGCATATTCATTAGTGGCAATCATTGGTGCAACTGTAGATCTGGGACTTCTCTGGAGTATTGCTGAGACATTCAACGGTCTCATGGCAATCCCCAACTTAATCGGTGTATTCTTACTTTCAGGAACTGCCATTACACTTACAAAAGAGTATTTCGCACAGAAGAAATAACAATAATAGTCCGGAGAGTTATTTTTCCGGGCTATTATTTTATGAGAATTGCGGGAGCTGATTTGTAGCGGAGCAATTCGTAGATATCAAGTTAGGGGCAAAATGCCTTTTGATCCTAACATCATTTTATGAAAAAGGTAAAAAGGAGAATAACACAATGATTCCGATCGCACATATAGAAAATGATTTTCCGACCAAATTCGGTATTCCCAGGCAGAGTGGCCGGGTAGGGGCACTTAAAGCGAGAATTGTATTTGAGCCGGAATATCGCAATGTGGATGCATGCCGTGGTCTGGAGGAGTTTAGTCATATCTGGCTGATCTGGGAGTTTTCGGAGGCAAAGAGGACAAAGTGGTCACCGACTGTCCGCCCGCCCAGACTTGGGGGAAATGTGAGAAAAGGAGTTTTTGCCACAAGATCTCCCTTCCGTCCCAATTCCATAGGATTATCCTGTGTGAAGCTTGAGAAAGTAGCTCTGGATGAGCCGGACAGCCCTGTACTTTATGTAGAAGGTGCAGATCTGATGAATGGAACACCGATTTTCGATATTAAACCATATATTCCTTATGCGGATTGCCATCCGGAAGCAACAGGAAGTTTTACCGAATATTCCAAAGATCATCATCTGAAGGTAGAATTTCCCCAGGAGCTTCTGGAAAGAATACCCGGGGAAAGCAGAGAGGCTCTGATCGCAGTTCTTGCAGATGATCCCCGTCCTGCTTATCAGAATGATCCGGAACGGTCTTACGGAATGCCTTTTGGAGAGAAGGATATTCATTTTCGGGTGGATGGAGATATCCTTCGTGTTTATAATGTGACAGAATTTGTAAAAAAACAGCAGGAATCTTCGGCAGATTGTGGAAAATAACCATTTTCGGATATTTCTGTAAGAAAGGCTTGCAAAATTGGCGTTTATTCAATACAATATTAAACAGACTTTATGTTGGTAGAGTGACAAAGACTGATGGGAGATCGGTCTGAAAATATTTAGTGACATATGAGGAGCAGGAAAAATGAAGAAAATTGTTAAATTCGGAGGAAGTTCTCTGGCAAATGCAGAACAGTTTCAGAAAGTAGGGGAGATCATCAGAAGTGATGAGAGCAGACGTTATGTGGTTCCGTCCGCTCCCGGAAAGAGATTTGACGGAGATACAAAGGTTACAGATTTACTTTATAAATGTTATAATACTGCAGTTGAAGGGGAAGATTTCATCCCGATTCTGCAGGAGATCAAGGGAAGATATTATGAGATTATCCGCGGACTGAACCTTGATCTTTCTCTGGAAGATGAATTTGCTCAGATCGAAGCTGATTTCAAGGCACAGGCAGGCACAGACTATGCAGCATCCAGAGGAGAATTTCTCAATGGTAAGGTGATGGCAGCATATCTGGGTTATGAATTTGTTGATGCAGCAGATGTGATCCGTTTTGATAAGAACGGAAATCTGGATGCCGAGAAGACAGACAGACTTCTGTCCAAAAAGCTGGCAAAATGTGAACATGCCGTTATCCCTGGATTTTATGGCGCTGGTGAAGATGGAAAAGTTAAAACTTTCTCCAGAGGAGGTTCTGATGTAACCGGTTCTCTTGTGGCAAAGGCTATTAAGGCAGACCTTTATGAAAACTGGACAGATGTTTCCGGTTTCCTGGTAACAGACCCACGTATTGTTAAAAATCCGGAAGTGATTGAGAGCATTACCTACAGAGAACTCAGAGAGCTTTCTTATATGGGTGCAACCGTTCTTCATGAAGATGCGATCTTCCCGGTTCGTAAAGAGGGAATTCCGATCAACATCAAAAACACAAACAGACCGGAAGACAAGGGTACTTTTATTGTTGAGAGTACATGCAAGAAACCGAAATTTACAATCACAGGTATTGCAGGTAAGAAGGGATTCTGTTCTATCAATATTGAGAAATCAATGATGAACAGTGAGGTTGGTTTCGGACGTAAGGTACTTCAGGTATTTGAAGATCAGGGAATCAGTTTTGAGCATGTTCCATCAGGAATCGATACAATGACTGTATATGTACATCAGGATGAATTCGAAGAGAAAGAGCAGCAGGTAATCGCAGGAATCCATCGCGCAGTACAGCCGGATTTCGTAGAAATGGAATCTGATCTTGCGCTGATCGCTGTTGTAGGACGTGGTATGAAATCCACCAGAGGTACAGCAGGAAGAATCTTCTCAGCACTTGCTCATGCAAATGTAAATGTGAAGATGATCGATCAGGGTTCCAGTGAGCTGAATATCATTATCGGTGTGGAGAACAGAGATTTTGAGACTGCGGTAAAGGCTATTTATGATATCTTTGTAATTACCCAGATCTAATTGAGAATTGCAGGAGCTCCTTCACAGCGGAGCAATTTGTGGATATGATGTTTACCAATCATAGGATAAATAAAATAATGGACCGTCAGAAATCAGCATAGAGATTTCTGGCGGCTTTTTATATTATAGGAAATTACTCCGTAATGTTCCTATAACATAAAAAAGCCCTCCGGGCAGGATCGCACTGCGACGGAGCGGAATTATGTCGCTGAAGCGACCTGTTGTAGGCGGAGAATCCTGCAAGCAGGATTCTGTCTTGAATTCAGGAGTTTTTACATGATGATGAATTCTGTGCTATAATGAACGGACGATGTTGGGTAACTATTTGATAGCTATTGTTGCGTGAGGTGTTTTCATATGGATAAGCCGGTGGTTCGTATTTCCGTCAGAAATCTGGTGGAGTTTATATTAAGAAGCGGGGATCTTGACAATCGGGGAGGATCTTCTGACAGAGAAGCAATGCAGAAGGGCAGCAGACTGCACAGAAAAATACAGGGCAGGATGGGAAGCCATTACAGAGCGGAGGTTTCTCTTAAATATAAAACAGAATATGAAGATGTAGGTATCCAGGTAGAGGGCAGAGCTGACGGAATCTTCACAGAAGATGGACAGTGCTGGATCGATGAGATCAAGGGTGTTTATGCAGATGTCAGTCAGTTGGAGAAGCCTGTGGAGGTTCACCGTGCACAGGCAATGTGTTATGCCTGGATCTACGCACAGAAGCAAAAATCGGAGAAGATCGGAGTGCAGATGACATATGGGAATCTGGACACAGAGGAGCTTAAGTTTTTCAGAGAGGAATATACGCTGGAAGAACTCGGACTGTGGTACCAGAAGCTTCTGGACAGGTATCATAAATGGATCGCATACCAGCTTGCATGGAAAAAAGAACGGAATGCGTCCATGAGTGATCTGGAGTTTCCTTTTGAATATCGTGAGGGACAGCGAAAAATCGTATCCGGTGTATATCACACGATATCCACAGAAAGACAGATTTTTGTCCAGGCACCAACAGGAGTAGGAAAGACCATGTCCACGATCTTTCCTGCAGTGAGAGCAGTTGGTGCAGGGCTGGGGGAAAATATTTTCTATCTTACAGCAAAGACCATTACCAGGACTGTGGCTGAAGAAGCTTTCTCTATATTAAAGGCGCATGGACTGAAATTTAAGGTGATTACCATTACTGCGAAGGAAAAGCTGTGCTTCTGTGATAAAACAGAATGTAATCCTGAGAACTGTCTGTGGGCGAGAGGACATCTGGACAGAGTGAATGATGCTGTTTTTGAACTGTGGACTACGCAGGATAGCTATGACAGGGATACTTTGCTGGAATATGCGAAGAAATGGCAGGTGTGTCCCTTTGAAATGTGCCTGGATCTGGCAGTCTGGGTGGACGCTGTGATCTGTGATTATAATTATGTATTTGATCCCAATGTTTATCTGAAAAGATTTTTCGGGGAGGGTACTTCCGGAGAATACATTTTTCTGATCGATGAAGCTCACAATCTGGTGGACAGGGGAAGGGAAATGTACAGTGCCCATGTGGATAGAGCGGATGTACTGGAGGCGAAGAGACTGGCCGGGGATTACAGCAAAGGTCTGGTGCGAGCACTGGAAAAAGTGAACAGACAGCTTCGAACTCTGGAAAAGGAGTGTACAGAGTACGAAATCCTGCCAAATCCCGGAGCAGTTTCTCTGGGAATGCTTCAGGTGATGGGGGAGATGGATAAGCTCCTGGAGGAACTTCATGGAAAGGAACTTCCGGAGCAGCTGCTGGAATTTTACTTCTGTGTGAGAGATTTCCTGAACATTGATGAACTTCTGGATGAAAATTATGTGGTTTATACAGAAATGGGAGAAGGGGGAAAGGTGATTTTGCGGCTTTTCTGTGTAAATCCTGCAGCAAATATTCATAGATGTCTGGAAAAGGGAAAAAGTGCGGTGTTCTTTTCTGCGACTCTGCTTCCCATGGATTATTACCGTGCACTTTTAAGCACCAGAAAGGATGACTATGGGATTTATGTGACTTCTCCTTTCAGGCAGGAGAACAGGTGCATTCTCACAGGACGGGATGTGAGCAGCAGGTATACCAGAAGAGGATATGAGGAATATCACAGGATCGCATCTTACATTGCCAGAACTGTATGGACAAGAAAAGGAAATTATATGGTATTCTTTCCTTCTTATAAATTTATGGAGGATGTTCTGGAGGTGTATGAGAATGAGTTTTCAGCGGAATGGGTTCGCTGTATTTCGCAGACATCGGGAATGAATGAGAGGGAGAAAGAGGAATTTCTGGAGGAATTTTCTGCATCAGAGGGAACGCTGGTAGGATTTTGCGTAATGGGCGGGATTTTTTCAGAGGGGATTGATCTGATGGGAGAGAAGCTGATCGGAGCAATCATCATAGGGACTGGTCTTCCTCAGATTGGAACAGAAAGGGAGATCCTCAGGCAGTATTATGATAAAAAGGGTGTGAATGGATTTGATTATGCATACAGATATCCGGGGATGAATAAGGTGCTGCAGTCAGCCGGGCGTGTGATCAGAACCCAGGAGGACACAGGGATCATACTTCTGCTGGACGAGAGATTTGCAGGGAAAGATTACAGGAATCTGTTTCCTGCTGAGTGGTCTGACAGGGGAAACTGTACTTTAAATACTGTGGAAGAACAGCTGGGAAGCTTCTGGAACAGGATAAGAGAAAAGAACTGAACACTGATACTGAGATTCTGGTCTTTGCTGGAAAAAAGATAAAAATCTTGCTATCCTGAATAAAACAATATATACTTTGCTTACTGTGAATGGGATGTGAAAAGAAACCGTAAAAGGAGTTTTGCATGAGAAAAAATAGACAAACAGCGAAATATCATATTAAAAGTTATATCATAGCCGGAAGTCTGGCCGGAGCCATTTCCATGGCACTGGTTTTGCCGGTTCCTGTTATGGCTGCACAGCAGAGTCTTGCATCTGTCACCGGGCAGGCACAGATTCAGCCCATGGGAGACGGAAGCGGGAAATATATGATGAAGAGTGACGGATTTTACTGTCTGGATGTGAATGGCGCCGGAAGTACCCAGGCGGAGATCCATTATTTTCAGGATTATGAGATAGACGGAACTGTATTTGACGGATATTATTACCATGATACAGATGGGAAATTCAAAGCCTGCAGTCCTCATATGGAGCATCTGAAAGGTGTTGCAGTGTTTGGGGATAAGACAGATGAGGAAGCTGATACACAGAATGCCCAGGAGGCAGAGAAATTTGACGGATATTACTTTGTGAACAATCTGGGGCGTCTGTCAGCAGCACCGCAGGTAAGGTATATTGACAATCTGGCAATAGACGGGATTACTCTGAATGGATATTATTATTTTGATGAAAATGGCAGACTGGTAACCGAGCCAGGTATCCATTCACTTGAGATGGACTGTTATGAAATGAATTTTGACGGAAGCTATTATTTTGGCGGTACAAATGGCGCCCTGCTTCAGAAAAGCACAGTGACGGATGATGGTTTTATTGTGGATGATACGGGAAAGATCGTGAATATGGATGATCTTGGGATGGATAATCTGAAGCCTCAGCTTGAGAAGATGCTGTCCGGATATCAGGGAACCTGGAGTGTTTATGTGAAAGACCTTAATGAAGAAAAGGAAATCCTGATCAATGATACTTCCCTTTATTCTGCAAGTTTGATCAAAGCCTTTGTAATGGCAAAGACATATGAGGACATGGAGCAGGTAAAGGCAGATGAGGCAAAGAAATTAAATACTGCAGATACAAAAACTGTAGATGTAAAATTAAATGACCTGCTGTGGAATATGATCACAGTCAGTGACAATGAATCCTGCAATGAACTGGTGAAGCTTCAGACAGATTCCCTTGATTTCAAAAAAGGTGCGGAGGATATTAACAAATATCTGGAAAAAGAGGGCTATACAGAGACAAGTGTGCAGCACACCCTCCATCCTGCAGCATCCGCACAGGAGAGTCTGGGTGGCAGAAACATGACTTCTGTAAAAGATTGCGGCACTCTGCTTGAAAAAATCTACAAGGGGGAATGTGTCAGCAAAGAGGCGTCAGAAGAAATGTTAAATCTTCTGTCAAATCAGGAAAACACCTGGAAAATCCCCCAGGGACTTCCGGATGGAATAAAATCTGCCAACAAGACCGGCGAGACAGACCAGGATCAGCACGATATCGCAATTGTCTATGGCGAAAAGACAACTTATATCCTATGTGTGATGTCTGAAAACTGCCCGGAGAGTACGGCGGTGACGAACATACAGAATATTTCAAAGATTGTATATAATTATTTGAACCTGTAGCCGCCAGACCTGCGCGGAATGATTGATTTTTATAGGAAAATCATGTATAATACCAACGAACTATGCCTATAGAAAAAGTTTAACCGAATCAGGCTGTGAAACAACTATTCAACTATGAGCAGATAGTCAAACGGATGATTTTATCCGCTTGATTCAGGAAAGTCAGGAGGAAGAATTTAAATGCGAGTTGATGCGGACGATTTTGCCCGACCTTGCAGCTGCGGCAGGGAACACCAGATTGCAGTGAAAGAGATTTTGATAGAAGCCGGAGCTGTAGAGAAGCTTGAAGAAGAGATGTCAGAGGGAATGCTCAGAGAGTACATATCCCCGCTGGTCATCTGCGATACCAATACCTATGCAGCAACAGAAGAACTTATGGAGGATATCTATGACAGGTGTCAGGTACTTGTTCTGGATGCAGAGGGACTTCAGGCAGACCGGCATGCAATAAAAATTGTGGAGAACAACATGGAAGAGGACATTGACCTGATCCTTGCAGTAGGAGCAGGCACGATCCATGATATCAGCCGTTATATTGCACATAATTACAAAGTACCTTTCATTTCAGTGCCTACCGCAGCAAGTGGAGATGGATTTGTAACAACAGTAGCAGCAATGACCCTGGATGGAGTAAAGAAGACTGTGCCTTCAGTAGCTCCGATCTGTGTATATGCAGATACAGATATTTTTTCAAAAGCACCACAGCGCCTGACTGCAGCCGGGATTTCAGACCTGATGGCGAAATACATCTGTCTTGCAGACTGGAAGATCGCGAACCTGGTCACCGGAGAGTATTTTTGCCGCGAAACTGTAAAGCTGGAAGAGAAAGCGTTAAAAACTGTGAAATCTTCGATTCAGGATATTACAGAGGGAGAGGAAGATGAATGCGAACAGCTTATGTATGCATTGATTCTTTCCGGACTTGCAATGCAGATGATTGGTAATTCAAGGCCTGCGTCCTGTGCAGAGCACCAGGTCACACATCTGTGGGATATGGAAGTGATCAATGGTCCGCTGGATGCACTCCACGGAGAGAAGGTTTCTGTAGCAGCACTTCTTGTACTGGAAGAATACAAGCGTATCGCTGCAGCCATCACACAGGGAAGATGTCACGCAAAACCCTATGAGAATGAGGACGAAGAGCTTCTGAAAGAAACTTTTGGAAAAAAAGGACTTCTGGAAGAAATAAGAAAAGAAAATGAGCCGGAATTGTTAGAAACTATTTCACCCCAGCATCTGGAAAAATGCCTGAACGGGATAGAGGAGATTATTGATGAGCTTCCCAGTGAACAGACTATGTTCCATTTGCTGGAGAAAGCCGGATGCGCGAAAACCGTTTATGATATCGGACTCGATGAAGCGGCTGTTTTGCCAAGCCTCAGACTTGCTCCTTATACAAGGAGACGGTTAAGCTTATTGAGAATCAGCAAGATGCTGGATATAAGAGGAGAATGATTATGCGTGTTGGAATGGGATATGATGTACACAGACTGACCGAAGATAGAGATCTGATTCTGGGTGGTGTGAAGATAGACTGGGAAAAAGGTCTCCTGGGACATTCAGATGCAGATGTACTGATCCATGCAGTTATGGATGCACTTCTGGGAGCTGCTGCACTGGGCGATATCGGAAAACATTTTCCGGATACAGACCCTGCATATAAAGGAATTTCCAGTATTCTGCTGCTGGAACATGTGACGAAGCTTTTGAGAGAGCACCATTATGAGATCGGAAATATAGATGCAACGATCATTGCACAGAAACCAAAGATGGCACCTCATATTCCACAGATGAGAGCCAATATGGCAAAAGCAATGGGAATCAATGAGTCTCAGCTGAACATTAAGGCCACTACAGAGGAAAAACTGGGATTTACGGGAAGAGAAGAAGGAATTGCATCTCAGGCGATCTGTCTTCTTAATGAAAGAAAAGAGAGTTAATGATAGAGAAAACTGGAGGAATAAAACATGAAACTTTTTAACACACTGACACGTAGAAAAGAAGAATTCGTACCTCTTGAAGAGGGAAAAGTTCGTATGTATGTCTGCGGTCCGACTGTATACAACCTGATCCATATCGGAAATGCACGTCCGATGATCATCTTCGATACCGTACGCCGATATATGGAATACAAAGGATATGAAGTAAACTATGTTTCCAATTTTACAGACGTAGATGACAAGATCATCAAGAAAGCAATCGAAGAGGGCGTAAGCGCACAGGAAATTTCCGAGCGTTATATTGCAGAGTGTAAGAAAGATATGGATGGCATGAATGTAAAACCTGCCACAACCAATCCACAGGCAACCCAGGAAATCAACGGAATGATCAGTATGATCCAGACTCTGGTTGATAAGGGATATGCTTATCCGGCAGCAGACGGTACTGTTTATTTCAGAGTTAAGAAGTTCAAAGAATATGGCAAACTTTCGCACAAGAACCTGGATGATCTGCAGTCCGGCTTCCGTTCTCTGCAGGTGTCCGGTGAAGACCAGAAAGAAGATCCACTGGATTTTGTTCTCTGGAAACCGAAGAAAGAGGGAGAACCATCCTGGCCTTCACCATGGTGTGACGGACGTCCGGGATGGCATATTGAGTGTTCTGTTATGGCGAAAAAATACCTTGGTGATGAGATTGATATCCATGCAGGCGGAGAAGACCTGATCTTTCCTCACCATGAGAACGAGATCGCACAGAGTGAATGCTGCAACGACAAAATCTTTGCAAAATACTGGATGCACAATGCATTCTTAAATATTGATAACAGAAAAATGTCCAAGTCTCTTGGAAACTTCCGTACTGTTCGTGAAATCAGTGAACAGTATGACCTGCAGGTGCTTCGTTTCTTCATGCTGAACGCCCATTACAGAAGTCCGCTGAATTTCAGCGCAGATCTGATGGAAGCTGCAAAGAATGCATTAGAGCGTATCACAGATGCAGCAGCAAACTTAAAGGACAGAAAAGCAGCAGCACAGACAGAAACTGCAACAGATGCAGAGAAAGAACTGCTTGCACAGGCACAGGAATTCGTAAAGAAATTTGAAGAAGCTATGGATGATGATTTCAACACAGCAGATGCACTGGCAGCAATTTTTGAACTGGTTAAATTTGCAAATACAAATGTATCAGAGGCAAGTTCCGCAGAATTTGCAGGAGCACTTCTTGACACAATGGTGAAATTATGCGATGTACTTGGTCTGAAGGCTGTGAAAACAGAAGAAATCCTTGATAAAGAAATCGAAGACCTGATCGCAGAGCGTCAGGAAGCAAGAAAAGCAAAGAATTTCGCAAGAGCAGATGAGATCAGAGATGAGCTTCTGGCTAAGGGAATCATCCTTAAGGATACCCGCGAGGGAGTAAAATGGAAGCGAGCTTAAATGATATGAGTGAAACAAACGGACTTAATGAAGAGAATTTGAGTAGTTTGAAAGGTTTGCTTAATCAGGTATTTCGTTTGGAAGATAAAGACTTGCGAACCTATTCTCCGCTGACATTGGCGTATATCGGAGATGGCGTCTATGAACTGGTGATCCGCACGATCCTTGTAAAAAAAGGCAACTGTCCGGTAAACCAGCTTCACAGAAAAGCCAGCAGTCTGGTTAAGGCAGGAACCCAGTCTTCCATGATGGAAGTGATTGAACCCATGCTCACAGAGGAGGAACACAGCGTTTACAGAAGAGGAAGGAATGCTCATTCTCCTACAATGGCCAAACATGCAACCATGGCAGACTACCGCAGGGCAACAGGGTTTGAAGCTCTGATGGGCTATTTATATTTAAAAGATGATTTCAGCAGGATCATAGAACTGGTCCGTGCAGGGATCGGAGAGGATAAGATATGAGTGAACAGATAGAAGGACGCAATGCGGTTCTGGAAGCGTTTCGTTCCGGCAAATGTGTAGATAAGCTTTTTATCCTGGACGGATGCCAGGACGGACCGGTCCGCACTATTGCCAGAGAGGCAAGAAAAAAAGATACGATTATTAATTATGTGGCAAAAGAACGTCTGGATCAGTTAAGCGAGACAGGCGCACATCAGGGCGTGATCGCTCAGGTGGCAGCCTATGAATATGCAAGTGTAGAAGATATTCTTGCGAAGGCAAAGGAAAAAGGAGAAGATCCGTTTATCTTTATCCTGGATAATATTGAGGATCCTCATAATCTTGGTGCGATCATCCGTACAGCAAACCTTGCAGGTGCACATGGGGTGATTATTCCCAAGAGAAGAGCAGTTGGCCTGACTTCCACAGTTGCCAAGACTTCAGCAGGTGCATTAAACTATACACCTGTTGCAAAGGTTACCAATCTGGGACATACCATCGATGAACTGAAAGAACAGGGCATGTGGTTTGTATGTGCGGATATGGGCGGTGAAACCATGTACAATCTTAACCTGACAGGTCCGATCGGCGTAGTAATCGGCAATGAAGGTGAAGGTGTAAGCAGACTGATCCGTGAGAAGTGTGATTTCGTGGCATCTATTCCTATGAAGGGTGACATTGATTCCCTCAATGCATCTGTGGCAGCCGGAGTACTTGGATATGAGATTGTACGTCAGAGACTGCAGAAGAAATAAGTTTATCTCAGTCTGAGATAAAGGCTTCGTGAGGATGTGCAGCGATTATTAAGAGGAATTTTTGCAGCAGAAAATTATTCCACAATATTGTTATGCTATAAGAAGCCCTCTGGGCGAATGATAGAGATTTTCAGAAAACGGAAGGGTTAAATTGATGAAACAGTATGACGGAATTAAAGATGAAGAATTAATTTCCCGTTTCAAAAACGGGGAATCAGAAATCCTCGACTATCTGATGGAAAAATACAAGAACATGGTCCGCAAGAAAGCAAGGACCATGTTCCTGATAGGCGGGGAGAACGATGACCTGATACAGGAAGGCATGATCGGACTGTTTAAGGCAGTCCGCGATTACCAGCCGGACAGGGATGCTGCATTCCAGACCTTTGCCAGTATATGTGTGGACAGACAGATCTACAACGCCATCCAGAGTTCCAACAGGCAGAAGCACCAGCCGCTGAATTCCTATATTTCCCTCAGCGAACAGGATGGGGAAAATGAAGAACATCTTGGAGATAACTGGGGAGAGAACCCGGAGTCTATCATTATTGACCAAGAGAATGTCCAGGATCTGGAGCAGGAGATAACAGCAACGTTAAGTCCAATGGAGAACCAGGTTCTTGAATATTATCTGGCAGGAAACGGATACGGAGAGATTGCCTGGATCATGGGAAAAACACCCAAATCCATAGATAATGCATTACAGCGTATCCGAACCAAGATCAGAGAGCAGTTGGAGCAATATCAAAAATAGAAAGATATCTGTATAAAACCCAAAAATAAAAATCAAAAAGTTAAAAATAGGGATTGACAATACAAACAAGTTCTGGTAGTATATTTAAATGTGAGCGGTAAATCCGACACAATGCTGATGTGGCTCAGAGGTAGAGCACTTCCTTGGTAAGGAAGGGGTCACGGGTTC
>OGIN01000924.1_pt1 | contig 19940 bp, 16 predicted proteins | sample 1571851 | NCBI WGS metagenome assembly OGIN01 (sample SAMEA2582123, study PRJEB24529) | metagenome | biome: Human gut stool | place: China | collected 2011 | reverse complement strand
GCTCGACGGCGGCATGACCTGTCCCAACCGGGACGGTACGCTGGGAACGGGCGGCTGTATTTTCTGCAGCCACGGCGGTTCCGGCGATTTTGCAGAGCCGGCTCACACCTCCGTGACCGAACAGATCGAAGCGGCAAAGGCGCGTGTCGCAAATAAAATAAAGGGTGGAAAATATGTCGCATATTTCCAGTCCTACACAAATACCTATGCGCCTGTCTCCTATCTGGAGCCGCTTTTTTCCGAAGCAATCGCCCACCCGGACGTGGCTGCCCTGTCCATCGGAACCCGCCCGGACTGCCTGCCGCCGGATGTCCTGGAGCTTCTCGCCCGCTTAAACCGCCGAAAACCGGTCTGGGTGGAACTGGGACTTCAGACCATCCATGAGGAAAGTGCCGCGCGCATCCAGCGCGGTTATTCCCTCCCGGTCTTTGAAAATGCCGTCCGTGAACTGAAAGCCGCCGGTCTGACCGTCATCGTCCATGTCATTCTGGGGCTGCCTGATGAAACGAAAGCTCAGATGCTCGATACCGTCCGCTATCTGGTCGATTTCCAGCCTGCTATCGACGGCATCAAACTTCAGCTTCTCCACATTTTACGCGGCACGAAGCTGGCAGAGCTCTACGAACAGGCACCTTTTCCGGTCTTTTCAATGGACGAATACATTGAGCTGCTGATCGAATGTATCCGCCTGCTGCCGCCCGATATGGTCATCCACCGGATCAGCGGCGATGGACCGAAAAAATTGCTGGTCGCACCGGAATGGAGTGGAAATAAGCGGGCATTTTTGAATACGTTTTCCAAGGCACTGCGGGAAAGCGGGTGTTTTCAGGGGCAGGATTTCACGAATTGATTTTACTGCACCTGCACCTTTCCATTCTCATCAATCTGCACGCCGTCCGAAAGCCCCTGTATCTTCTGGTAAAACGCCTCTTTCTTCCCCACGTCCAGCTCTCTCGTATATCCGGCAGATGAAGTTGCAGGCACAATTGAAAGCGCCGTCTCTCCCTGTGCATCTACCGACGCCTGCACCAGCATTGTCTCCGGAATCGAGCTTCCGAACACAAAATTTCCCAGACTGTACAGAATCCATTTTCCATGATACAGCTCAATCCCCTGCAGCACATGTGGATGGCTGCCAACCACCAGATCAGCGCCCGCGTCGATGTACTGATGTCCCATCTCCCGCTGGTACGCCTCTGGCTGCGTGTTCCGCTCGATACCCCAGTGGACATAGACAACCAGATAATCACACTCTTTCTTTACCTTCTGGATCTCCTGCACGACCGAAGCCGTGTCATACGCCGAAAACATGCCCGGATGCGACGATCCTGCCGCCCATCCGCCCGTCGGAAAGACGCGCGACGCGCCCAGAAAACCAATCTTTTTTCCATTTTTCTCAATGATCTGCGGCTGTTTCGCCTCTTCCAGATTTTTTCCCGCCCCAACATGCAAAATCCCGGCACTGTCCAGCGTATCGCACGTGTCCAGCAGTGCGTCCGTGCCGTAATCTAGCGCATGGTTGTTCGCCACCGTCACGATGTCTGGTCCGATCTCCTGTAAAATAGACACGCGGGACGGCGATACCCGGAACGTAAACTGTTTATCCGCCGCCTGTGTTCCCCGGTCGCTGAACGGAAATTCCAGGTTTGCCATAAAAATATCAGACTCCGCGATCGTCTCCCGCAAGCTCTCTCCGAGGACGCCACCGATACCTCCCACACGGTCGTAGGCATTTAAAACATGGTTGGAAAAATAGATATCTCCGGCAAACAGAAGCGAACACTCATTTGAATCATTTTCTCCCGGTTCTGCCTCAAGTTTGCCAGATTCGTCCTGCCCCTGCATTTCCACCCCCAGTTCCGCGCCATCTACCTGTTCTGACTCCACCTGCCCGTCTATATCTGTTTCCGGATCAAGCGTTTCTTCCAATACCGTTTTGTCTTTTGGCTCCAATGAGATTGTCTCTTTCCATATGGAACCTCCCGCCTGGCATCCGCCAAGCAAAAGCGCCATTCCTGCCAAAATTGTCAAATTTCCAATTCTAGATAAAAGAAATGCCGTCCGGTATCTGAACGGCATTTTCGTGCATTTACTAAAAAATGTATGCTTCATTTTTCCTCAATCAATCGCAGCTGTCCGGCGTTTTCCACCTTTCCAGCTGTCATCACCCACTCTTTCTCCCTACAGTGTCATAACGATTCCGCCGTCGCCCGCATATACGGTTGCAACGCCAGCCGTATTCGTGATCACTACCTCACGGAAGTTTGCCCGTTTACACATGATCTCTTTCACGTGCTTAGCACGTTCCAGGTTATTACAGTGTGCGATCACCAGACGTTTGCTTGCGGTATCGCCGCCCTCTTTGCACGCAATCTCCGCCATCCGGTCGAGCGCCCGGGTCATGCCGCGCGCCTGATCAAGCTTGATGATCGTACCGCTGTCCGCGCCCATAACCGGCTTGATATTCAGCGCCGACGCGATAAACGCCGTCAAACCGGTCAGACGGCCATTTTTCTTTAAGAAATCAAGCGTCTCAATGACGAAATACGTGTTCATCGAATCCCGATATGCCTCTGTCTGCCTGCAGATCTCCTCAAACGGAAGACCTTTCTCGCACAGATCCCGGATGAACAGCGCAATATTTAACTCGCCCGCCGACGCCGACAGGGAATCAATGACCGCGATCTTCTTTCCGTCCGTTCCGTTCTCTTCCTCATAAAGGCGTTTTGCCAAAGCCGCCGAGTTGTAGCAGCCGCTCAGATGGTTCGAAAGCGTTACCACGAAAATATATTCTGCCTCGCCCTCAAATGCTTCCTTGAAGCTCTCCGGCGATGGACACGCCGTCTTCGGGCACTCGGGACTTGCCTTTACCTTTGCCAGAAACTCCTTCTGGTTAAATGTCTCATCATCCGTTACCTTGTAATCCCCTATCTGCAGGGTCAGCGGAATCATCTGAAAATGCGGATCCAATTTCAGTTCCTCCGTCAAATCCATGCAGCTGTCACCAATAATTTTATATAACATAACGTCCTCCCGTTACGCAATTCACATCACGTAGTATTCATTACTATTTATTATAGTAATCACACAGTAGGAAGTCAAGCATAATCCCGTGAAATACATACTGAAATACATGACAAACACATGAACAGTGTTACTGTTCACGCACACGTGCCCAGTAACAGATTTTACCGTGGCTTCGCATTTAAATACAACTAATTCCTGCTGCCACCACGTTATCTTACGGCACTTTCACTTCCAAAAGTGCCTGCTTGTGAACAGCAGCTGACCACCACATCATCTCGACAAGAAAAACGCCATCGTAATCAAACTTACCAGAATAAATGCCACTGTCCCGAGATTCCCATACATTGCCCCACATATATTGCGGAATTTCACTCCCTCTGGGATTGCCCCATCGGACAGCCAGATTTTCCGGAAATTGAAAATCAGCAGAACAAACGCCCCGATGATCGTGCAGCCCATAAACCCGGTCATCAGAAACGTGATAAACAGCGGCAGCAGCGTATCCTGTGTTCCAAGCATCGCTATCACTAACGACCAGCTGTTGATCAGAATATGCAGCAGACAGTTATAACGCATCCGTCCCGTCTTCACCGCCACATATCCCAGAACCACGCCAATCACCGCCGCATAGAGAAACTGCGTCACATTTCCGTGCATCAGACCAAACATCAGCGCCGTGTAGGTGATCGCCGCCTTATCGCCAAAACGGCGCAATCGGTTTAAAAGTTTCCATCGAAAGATATATTCCTCAATAATTGGTCCTAAAAACCCTACATATAAAATCATTACCGGCGAGAGCGAATCCAGCATCTCGTTGACCGGGTTCATCGCGGATGCATCGCCGCCGCTACTTGCCGCCACCGCATCATTGATTGCATTTCCCAGCAGGTTAAAGATAGTTCCAAATCCCTGTGCCAAAATAAAAAACATACAGAACTGCAGGAAACTAATCTTCATTTTCTCTGCCCGTTCTTCCGGAACAAGGCGCAGAATTAAAAATACGAATGGAAGAACCAGCGCATAGATGACCAGCGTGCTTCCGCCGTCCTCATACCACGCTGCATTTACCATCCAGTTCAAAAACGTACTGATCACGCCTCCGTCCGCCCATACGTTGCCAGCCACTTCCAGAAGTATGCTGACAAGCACCGCCATCACGCTGAAAAATGCCAGCGCCCAGCCGAGGACATTGCAGACACGGCGCACCTCGCGGCGGCAGGTTTTTCGGATTTGTTTCGGACTCTGAACCGCATTCTGCAGCTCAGGTTCCGTTTGCAGACCATTTTCATCTGCCTCCCACTGCCAAAGATCCGATTCGTTCCAGTTTCCCTCTCCCATTTTCTCTCCTTCGTCATTCAGGTCTTTCATTCCCAGAAAATACCTGTTTTATCTTCCGGCGCTTTCTATCACACGGCGCGCCTTTTCCTCCTCTGCTTTCTGCACATAAAACAGATATTCCCGTTCCGATGCCGCATTTTCTCCCGCACTTCCCAGCCTCGCCCGCTGATTGCCGGAAAGCACGCCCGCTTTCAGACGTTTCTCCACCTTGACCTGATACTCAATTCCCGCCTGTTCCAGCTGCTCCCGGATCGCCGCCTGCCGTTTCATATCAAATGTCGCGCCAACCTGTTTCCATCCTCCGATTCCAAACATACACGCACCTCCCCGTCAAATCTGAAAAAACCTTGCTAAGTGCTCCTATTCTATCATAAATACTAAATTCGTGAAATAGTGAATCCCATTTGCTCTCTTACGACAGGTAATAAAAGAGCTGCCACATTTACGTGCAGCAGCTCCGTTATTATATCATATATGATATTTTAACATATTTTCCTATATAAAACAGTCGTGAACCAAACATCCTTAGTTCAGCATTATACCCATAATCTCATTCGACCGTGCGATGAATTTCGTCATGCGCTCCGGTGTCAGGGAACCATGGCTGAGCTGTGCCAGATCGTAGAGCTGTTCGCAGATCTTCGGTGTATTCTCGCCATCCGTGTGCTCTAAGACGTACTGAACGAGCTTGTTGTTCGCGTTGAGTACCAGCACCTGACCGCTGCCGCCGAACATCGACGCGTCCATGCCCATGTTGTACATCTTCATCATATCCTGCATACGGCGTGTTTCCTCCGACAGGGTGATCATCGAAGAAATCTCAGCATCCTTCAGCTTCTCAACCTTTACCTGCAGCTTATCATCGCCCAGTGCTTTCTTGAAGGTCTCTGTCAGCGTCTCTTCCTGTTTCTTGAGCGCTTCCTTGTCCTCTTCCTTCACTTCCTCGCGCAGCGTGTCATTGACATCGGCATCAATACGCAGGAATTTCAGGTTCTCATGCTTCTGCTCTTCCTGGCTGATGAATGGATTATCAATGCTGTGAGACATGATGATCGCATCCTGTCCGTTTGCCTTGAACATGTTGATGTACTGGCTCTGCTCTTTCTCATTTGTTACATAGTAGATCTGGTTCTCATGACCTTCCTCTTTCGCCTTATCCATGCAGTCTTTCAGCGTCAGATATTTTCCGTCCAGATTCTTGTAAATGATGTAATCATCCATCTTCTCAGCAAATTTCTGATCCTTTAAGCAGCCAAATTTGATAAATGGAGCGATATCGTCCCAATATTTCTCATAGGTCTCACGGTCTGTCTTGCACATACCGGACAGCTTGTCCGCTACCTTCTTGGTGATGTAATCGGAAATCTTCTTTACAAATCCATCATTCTGCAGCGCACTTCTCGATACATTCAACGGCAGATCCGGGCAGTCGATCACGCCCTTTAAGAGCATCAGGAACTCCGGAATAACTTCCTTGATATTATCCGCGATAAATACCTGGTTGTTGTACAGCTTGATAGTGCCCTCAATGCTCTCGTACTCCATGTTGATCTTCGGGAAGTACAGAATGCCTTTCAGGTTGAACGGATAATCCATGTTCAAATGAATCCAGAACAGCGGTTCCTTGTAATCCATAAATACCTTGCGGTAAAATTCTTTGTATTCTTCCTCGGTACACTCGTTCGGATGCTTGTTCCACAGCGGGTGAATGTCATTCAGTGCCACCGGACGTTTCAGGATCTTATATTTCTCGGTTCTCGGAGATACCTCCACGGTCTCTTTTGTGCCGTCCTCTTTCTCCTTTTCCTCGGTCTTTGCTTCCTCGACCACCGTCTCAACAATGGTGTCCTTGTCGGTCAGCTGATCCTTCTCGATCGTCTCATACTCCGGCTCTGCCGTTGCATTTTTCAGGTAAATCTCAACCGGCATGAAAGAGCAGTACTTCTGGATGACTTCACGTGCGCGATACTCATTGCAGAACTCAGTGCTGTCTTCATTTAAATAAAGGACAATCTTGGTACCATTGCCTTCCTTATCGCCCTTATCCATCGCAAACTCAGTGCCGCCCTCAGACTCCCAGTGAACCGGCTCTGCGTCTTTCTTATAAGAAAGAGTATCGATCGTAACCTTGTCCGCTACCATGAATGCAGAATAGAAACCCAAACCGAAATGACCGATGATCTGGTCTTCGTTTGCTTTGTCCTTATATTTTGCCAGGAAATCCTGTGCACCGGAAAATGCGATCTGGTTAATGTACTCTTCCACTTCCTCGGCAGTCATACCGATACCATTATCCTCGACGGTGATCGTCTTGTCCTCAGAATTAACGGTAACCTGAATCTTATACTCCGTCTCCCCCGGCTCCTCATACTCGCCCATCAGCGCCAGCTTTTTCAGCTTCGTGATCGCGTCACATCCGTTGGAAATCAGCTCACGATAGAAAATATCATGATCGGAATAAAGCCATTTCTTAATAATCGGGAAAATATTCTCGCTGTTGATTGATAAACTTCCTGTTTTTGCTGCCATATCTATACACTCCTTTTGATTGCAAAATACAGTGGATATCCGCTCCCGGAAATGGAGTCTGGCAGTTTCACTCTGCCGCGTCCAATCCTGCTATCCAGCTACATAAATATACGCTTGTAAAATTCTTTTTTTTGTGATTTTCCATCACCGTGACTCTTATTTTAATACCAGCGTTCCAAGATGTCAATAGAAAATTAGCACTCATTTTTGTTGAGTGCTAATAAAATTTCAAAATTCTCCGTCTTGCCAATAAGAAGTCACTTGCGTCCCCCTCCCGCCTGCGATAAAATAGAATCTACGTTATTGTTTCTACATTACACAGAAAATAACGAATTTACCATCTCAGCGAGGACACATATGATTGCCTGCAATATCTGTGATATAAAATTATTTACCAAGAAACTGTTCATCGGAGAGACATTTGACCGCTTTCTGCTCAAGGAAGCGGAGATCGTAACGTTCAACACCTTCTCCATCGACGGACGCGTCCATAAAAGCTTTTATTCCGAAGAAGAGCGTGCCGATGGGCAGATTGAAGAATATTCAACCTGGAAAACTCTGCGCCCGTTCTGTTTTTCCCTCCTAAAAGGAAAAAAGCTTCCGGAGCGCTTCTCCATCATTTTGAAGCTTCCGAAGGCTGCCACCGAACAGTTTCTGACCGCCCGCAAAAGCCAATGGCTCCCGGAGCAGGTCGGCGGACTGTTCTTAAATATTCATTATGAAAACCAGCATTTAAGCTGTGTCACCGGGCTGTCGCTCAACCAATTTACGTTAGACAAGACGCTGGAACGCGAGTGGGACGAGTCGATCCGGACATTTTTGCGAAAAGAAGAGCTGCCGTTTGAGGAATAACGGCAGCCCTGTTTTATCGGGTTTTCAGTTGCACATCTTCGATTAATTCTCCCAGAGAATCAGTCCATTGTCATTCAATGCCTGTTCGATTTTTTCAATATTCTTCGTGGATTCCGGTGCGGTCCGTCTTCCCAGTTCACTCATGAGCGCCTCCGTTACCAGCATCAAAGCAGTATCACCGCTCGGATGGTTCACAGAATTCGTATCAATCACTACATCTGCGATCTTTACCAATGGATTTAAGCTCGTATTTGTGATCAGTATCATCGGGATTCCCAGGTTATGTGCTAACTCTGCCACACGAATCGTCTTTTTCGTACACGGCCAGACCGAATACACTAAAAGCACATCCTTCGGCGTCGTATTGATTGCAATCCGGTCATAGACAAACTCTTCCTCCAGGCTGAGCTGGCGGATATGCGGATAAAAGCGCTCTGCCACATATTCAAAATACAGCGCCAGCGCCTTGCTGGAACGCATTCCCAATATATAGAGCTGATCTGATTCCAGCATCAGCTGGATTGCCGCCTCAAACTGGGAAATGTTTGACGGCGTACAGAGATTTTCAAGCACTTGGATTCCGTCCGCGATCGCCATATGGAACGTATCCCGGCTCGCCGTCTCCGAGGTACGGGAAAATTCCTGCCGCAGGCTGCGGTACGGCGTTGTATTTTTCAAAAGCGATTCCTGTGCCAATGCTTTCTTAAATGTAGTGTAGCTGTCAAAGCCCAGAAGCTGTACCAGACGCATGACCGTCGTGCTTCCCACACCCGCATTTTCCGCCAGCTCCGCCACCGTCATCACGCCGATCTTTTCATAATTCAGCGCCAGATAATTGCAGAGTATTCTCTGTTTTTTCGGTACGGCGTCCTTGATTTTTATGATCTGTTCCAATACTTCATTGCCCATCGTTTATCCTCATTCATTCCAAGATTCTCACTCGATTTTCGTTTGGTTTTATTATATACTTTCCTTAGAAATTCGTCAATTTGACATTTGTTTTTCGTCAAAGCAGACAAATTTCGGAGGATTTCTTTGTAAAAAAGGTAAATTTTGTTCTTTATTATTGTATTTTGGTTGATTTATTCCTTTATAAATTCTATAATTATATCATAAATGTCGTTTATGGAATAAATATTCTATTTTAGGAAGGGGATACTCAAATGCAACAAACTCGATCACCTTACCAAATCGCCATGCTCCAGATGGACTGCGATTTGTTCCATGTTTCTAATAATCTTGACAAAGCAGAGAAACAGATCCGGGAAGCAGCCGCTCACGGTGCAAAATTGATTTGTCTGCCAGAGGTATTTAATGTCGGCTATCTCGGCACCTGCATCCCAGATATGATGAAGCTCGCCGAAATCGAAGATGGACCTTCCCTGACACGGATGCGTAGTCTGGCAAAGGAACTTTCAGTCTTTATTCTGGCTCCGATTCTTTTTTCCACCCCATCTGGAGTCGAAAACTCTGCTTTTTTGATCGATGATACCGGCACGATTCTCGGGCATTATTCAAAAACGCATCCCGTCGGAGACGAACGAACTTATCTGCAGCGCGGCACCCAGTACCCGGTCTTTGAGACAAAACTCGGAAAGATCGGCGTCGTCATCTGCTACGACGTATGCTTTCCGGAAACCGTCCGCCTGCTGACACTGGCCGGTGCCGAACTGGTTTTAGTCCCGGCCGCATGGCGCGCCAGCTACTATTTCAAAGAATGGTGGGATTTAAACCTTGCGTGCCGTGCCCTGGACAATCTTGTATACATAGCCGCAGTCAACCGCTGTGGATTGTCCGGCGATGAGATCTTCGCAGGAAAAAGCCAGCTGGTAAGTCCTATTGGAGAACGGATTGACAGCTGCGGTGTTCAGGAAGAAGCCATTTTATATGGAAGCGTTGATTTAAACCGGATTGCAAAAGAACGTGATTTCAATACCGTTCTGACCGACCGCCACCCGGAGGACTATCGTCCTATCTGGGATACACTCTACAAGGAGGAATCATAAATGACTGATAAAAATGCTAAAAATGAAAACTCAAAAATTCGCATCATGACCTTTTTCCCGCCGTTTATTATTCTGGTCGCGTTCCTTGTTTTAAGCCTTGTCGATCAGGAAACTTTTCTGGGAGTCATCAATAATATCAACAACTGGATCATCAAAAATCTCGGCTGGGCTGCCAGCATTCTCGCCCTTGCAATCGTAATCGTCGCCGTTGTTGCCATGTTTTCCAAATTTGGCGATGTACGAATCGGCGGTGAGGACGCCAAACCAGAACTAAGCAATTTTTCCTGGTTTACTATCGCCCTCACAACAACCATGGCAGCCGGTGTCCTCTTCTGGGGACCGGGAGAGCCGATCGCGCATTACGCGTACCCGCCGACTGAATTATACGGCGTTGAACCTTCTACCAGCGGTTCCCTGAAATTTGCCATGGAAACCATGTTCCTTCACTGGACGATCGTTCCATATTGTATGTATACGGTTCCGGCGGTTGTATTTGCTTTCATGTATTACAACGCGAAAAAGCCGTATTCCATCGCCAGTGAAGTTTCCCCTCTTCTGGGTGACCGCTGCTACCATCCTCGCTGGATGCAGACCATCGACGCAATCACCTTATTTGCCATCGGTGCCGGTATGGCTGGTTCTGTTGCACAGGCATTCATGAATATTTCCGGTGGTATCTCTAAAATGCTTGGACTTCCATCTAATGCCCGCCTCTGGTTTATGGTCGGTATTGTCGTTGCCGCTGTCACGGTTGCTACGGCTGTTTCTGGTATCCAGAAAGCCATGAAGCATGTTTCCAATATCAACGTATACGGCTTTGCTATTTTCCTGATTTTCCTGCTGGTATTTTCAAATGCCTCCTTCCTGTTCAACCTCTCTACCGAGGCATTGGGCGGTTTCGCAGGTACCTTTATTGAACGTATCCTGATTACTGGTGAATCCGTTGGAACCCAGTGGCCGCAGTGGTGGACCACCTTCTACTGGTTCAGCTGGATGGCATGGGCACCTACCTCTGGCGCTTTCATGGGACAGATCGCTTATGGACGCAAGGTAAAACACGTGCTTGGATTATATGTAGGTCTTTGTGCTTCTGTCAGTGCCCTGTGGATGGTTTTAGTCAGCGGTACCTCTCTGTGGGTTCAGACTTCTGGACTGTTCGACCTCGTTGCATCTTATGACCGCGGCGTTGAGAATGTTCCTTATGATATGTTAGGAGCTCTTCCGCTTGGAAATCTGATCATCCCGTTATTCGTGGTTCTGATCTTCCTCAGCACCATTACCGCCTGCAACTCCAACTGTATCGCTATGGCAGGCATCTCCACTCAGGGTATCAACCCGGATTCCCCGGACTCCCCGATGTGGTTAAAGCTTGTGTGGTGTGTCGTTCCGATGGCAGTCGGCTACATCATGATCGCAACCGTTGGTGTCAATGGTGTCAAGATCATCGCAAACTTCGGCGGAATGTTCGCCGCCCTCATCATGATCGGCGCCACCGCCAGTCTGGGAATTCTGATTAAAAATTATAAAAAATTTGATAAAACAGGATCTGGCAGTTCCGATAAGGTATAGCTTTTCAAATTAAAAGCGTTCGCACAAAATATAAAAACATATAAAAATTAAAGAAACCTCTGCAATTCTTCCTTGATTACAGAGGTTTCTTTGACATATATTTCCTATATTGAACCATTTATCATATAATCATGTTGAAAGGAACGTCATGAAATTTGCACAAACTAATCCAATCCTAGGAGCTATCCTATACAACTTCTTATTTGGCATTTCTTATTTACCGCTAAAAATCTTAACTGCACGCCTAAATGGAGATACCGCACTACTAATTGCACTTCGTTTTGCAATCTGTCTTGTGCTACTTTACGCCTTAAAACATACCGAACGAATTCATCTACATTCTCTTCGTGATATGGGCATATGTATTCTTCCTATCTGTATTTTCCAGTTGCTTAATGGCTTTTTTGAAACCACCGGCATGTGCTTCTATCCTTCTGGGAAAGCAAGTGTGATTCTGGCATTAATCCCGCTAATCACCACCTTGCTTGCCATTCCGTTTTTTCACGAAAAGCCCTCTGCAGGACAATTTTTCTTTATTCTTCTTAGCTTTTTAGGTATTTTCATTGTTGCCGGAAATTCTGAGGATAAGGCTGCAACCGTATGGGGCTTTTTCCTGTTGTTAATGGCTGCCTTTATGTCCTCTTCCTTAAATCTCTGTATCCGGAAGCTCGGAAAACATCTGACACCTCTGGACATTACCTATGCTATGAGCTTCGCTATGTTCGCCGTTTATGGAAGCATTTCTCTGATAACGCACCTTGTTTCCAACGATCCCATCGAGTTATTTCGTCCGCTCGCGGATCCTGTTATCGTTGGCTGTCTTCTTGCCTTATCCATCGGGTCCTCACTTTATGCTTCAGCACTGCGGAACATAGTTTTTACCCATATGTCCATGGCTACTGCATCCAGCTTCAGCGGCATCTCCACTGTTACAGCTGTATTTACAGGCGTTATTATTCTTAGCGAGCCTTTCGGTTTCCATGAATTTTTCGGTATTGCTCTCGTCCTTCTGGGAATCTGGGGAGTCAATGCACTTCACCATAAAAATGGGAGATTTTCTTTCTCTCATCATTCTCCTCTATTTCACCTACATTAGTCCGAGGCGAACTTTCTATCAATAAAAAATGTGTGGCTGTTCATTTTCATGTCCAACCACACATTTTTCAGAATATACAAAGACTTATTTACTTATGACCTCTGCTTCACCTTCCCGAAGCTCATTCATCTTCTCATTATGTACACCAAAGCATTTTGCACATATCAGGAAGAGCACCACAGCAATTCCCGTTTCAATCACACCAACTGCAATACATCCCATGGAAACCGTCAAAATTGGCGTAAATGCGATGATAAAGACCTCAATCACGGACTGCAGCGTATACGAATATCCATAGTCATTCAATGTGCCGCTCTTTCCTTCCGGATCTACAATTCGAAGAAGCGTAACACCGATTGCCACCACTCCTGTTGTCCATCCAAATACAAAAATTGATCGTTCAAACCAGAAATTGCGGAACAGCTTCTGTCCAACTACAAATACTAAAAACAGGGATGTCAGCATTCCTAATACACATAAAACTAAAATCGGACCTGCAAATTCAAGTACAATGGAAATCGAAATAGATGCCACACCAAAGCCAACCAGATAATCGGTTACCATCGAACCAATCCGTCCTTCCACATGCTCATCAATACTGTCTTTAAAACGAGTATGCCCTATAATCGTGTTAATAATGACACCAAATATCATTGCCAGGCACATAACCGGTAATTCTACATTCGGTAAGAACTGTTTATAAAAATCGTAGAACTTATAACCACACAGTGTTGCAGTCAGCGTGAGTGCAAGATGAAATGCCAACGGATCCATACTCATTGGATTGATGGTTTCTTCTCCCATCGAATTTCTCTTACCTACTGGAACGATTCCTGTGCGGCACTCTTCCGGAAGAGATTCCGCTTTTTCTACCAGACGTGTTCCTCCATGTCTGGTTGCATAGTTAATACAGGCAATTCCTACAAACAAACCAACTAACAGACCCACGGTTGCAAACGTCTGCCCCAGTACAACGCCATCTTCACGTCCCAGTGAATTGTTAAGTGCCGTTCCAATCGTTGAAGCATAGCCATGTCCACCGCAAAATCCAGATGGCATCAGCAGGGCAATTTCTGTAAATACATTTGGAAACAAAATTTTCATCAGTGCACCGCCTACCAGCAGTGCAATACCAAAACAGAAAAATTCAGCTCCCATATTGACACAAAAGGAATCGCCCACCTTTGTCAGAATCTGTTTTACATTGGTTTTATCTTTTTTCCCCAGGAACAAACCGCCAAATAATACACATACCAGCATATAAGCATAACTTCCTATTTTACCGCTCCACGGAATCACGTTTAAAAACTGCGGTCCCAGGACAAGTCCCATCAGACCTGCCAGAACAGACGCTGGAATATAAAACATCTGCAAAAATTTTATACGGGAACGCAGGAACTGGGCTATAATCAGCAGCAGCGACATAAATGCAAAATCATATAGAAACGACATATTGGTATATTCCATAGATATCCTCCTTCCAGTACACTATATTATCCCTTACCTTCTTAAAAGTACTTCTCGAAAGAAATAAAAAGGTCAAGAATTCTTATAAGTAAACTTATAATTGATTTCTGACCTTTTTATTTTTTCATATTCAATTATCAAATTTACTATAACTCTCCCAGCACCTTCCGGGGCACCGTATGCGTCATCACATAAATCTCATCTTCCGTGATTCCCTCATCCAGCAATGTCTGCATAAACAACTTCATCGCTTCCACCGGGTGTTCTCTTGAAGTCTGCCCCCGATCCGTTACCATAAAACAGTGTTCTGCTCCGACTACCCGGATATGGTCTGCCATCTCCTGCGCCGTGCATTCCTTTTCTGCCACATTATACCAGCATTTTTCAATATAAACGCCCAGAGCTGCCAGCTGTTTCTGCGTTTTTACATCGACACGCGTCCGCGGAAATTCTGGATGTGTCAGAACCATACGGTTTCCCTGCCGGATTCCCCCCTGACACAGGAGAATACTTTCCTCCGGGCTGATGTGCCCGGTCGCGACTGCCGCATCATACTTTCTGGCAATCCTCAAAATCTCCAAAACCTCCGCCCTCAGCTCCCCTGTTTCGGTCAGGATAGAGATTCCAGAGCGGTCAAAGAAATCTCCCGGCATATTCCCGGAACACAAAGAGTTCTTTGCGTCCCGGGTCGGCATCCACACGATACGGCATCCGCGCTTCATCGCATTTTCAACCGCATATGGATTGAGTCCTCCGACTGGCCAGTTTAACACCAGACCGCCATAGGCTTTCGTACACGAAGCACAGTGGATATTAGCCAGAATTGCCCGCGCAATCGTGGACTCATAGTGAGATTTCAGCATAATTCCTGCCATTCCGGCTCTCCCGGCTTCTTCTAACAGCCCGTAATCATCCAAAACTCGATGAAAGGGGGACGGGGCTGCGTGCATATGGAGGTCATACGCTCCCTGCATTAAATATGCAATCTCTTTTTCTCTGTCCATAGATTATTTCTGTAAACCAAACTGGAATGCTTTCAGATTCTCCTTGTAGAATGCTGCCAGCGCGTCAGCCAGTGCCTGGAACTTCGGATCGTCGTCAAACATCCACTCATTGTGCTTGCCATCTACATAGTATAACTGCTTCGGCTCCTGTGCCAGACGGTATGCTTCTTCCGCCTCTACACGCTGATGCAGCTCGTTATAATAGCCATGACCTACAAAGACAGCACGCGGTGCGATTCTCGGAAGCAGGTCTTCTACGTTGAAACGGATGAAGCTCTCGCCGATTGCGGTGCTCATCGGGGTCGGGAACTCCTCGCCGTTATCCTTGTTGACAGAATCGCCGATACCGCCGTTGATCTCTTTTAATACATGGTCTGTATAGAAATCGCCGCTCTCTGTGATGTTCGGATAATCGGTGTACGGATGCATCAGAACCGGATCGTTGGTTGTAATTCTCTTGATACGGTCTTCTCTGAGGCGTGCAACGCTCTTTCCAAACTTATCATTTCCCATGCCGTCACGCATCCAGCGCTCGCCATTTACAAAGCTGTTCAGGGTTGCAATCGCTTTTACTTCCTTGTCACGCGCTGCAACGGTTACGCATACAGCACCGCCGACACCCCATCCAAGAAGTCCGCAGCGTTCCGGATCTACTTCCGGCTGAATCTGCATAAAGGTAAATGCGTTTGCCACGTCTTCAACCTCTGTCTCAAGGGTTGTGTACTTCGGCAGGCATGGATGAACATTCTCACTCGGCTTAAATCCTCTGTAATCGAAGCCCATGCATACAAATCCTCTTGCTGTTAAAGCTCTTGCAAACAGTGCCGGATAGCACTTATTAACGCCGGTCCATCCAGAGTTACACAGAACTGCTGGTCTCTTCTCGCCCTCTTTGTAATCATCCGGGAGATAAATATCTCCTACCATCTTTGCGCCTTCGCTGTAGAATACAACTTCTCTTGTTTTCATGTTGAAATCCTCCATTTCATTTAATTTGTTCTTTTTTGTCGGTTATGGAATTTTTGTTCCTTTTGTGATTTTATATTAGATCATGTTGCAGAATTTGTCAACCATATTTTTGAAAAAAGAATGTATTTTCCGTTTTGTATAGTTTTAGCTTCCTGTTTTTGTTGATTCGTCCCAAATCTTGAAACAAAAAAGGATGTACGACCACTTCCAACTCCAGTCGCACATCCTTTTTCTATCTAATCTTCATTTTATTCCATCATCAATGTGTCGCCACATAATATCCCAGCGTTGCCGGGACTGCCTTATTCTGGTTCCAGATCGCCGGATATTCCGAGAAAGATACCGGGCAGGTGGAACGTCCTACCTCGATCGTGATACCAGGGATGCCTGCTGCCTGCTGCAGCCAGTCCTTCAAGCCGCCGACGCCCTTGCTTCCAAGAACGGAATAACCATTCAAGGCATGAACAGCGTTTGCCAGCGCCTTGGACTCTGCCGCTTTCTGGTTGTTCTGCGTATCCCAGTAAATCACATTTCCCATCGCATGATAGTTGATAACCGCATTGAATCCCGTTCCCTGAATCAGGTTCGCGATTGCCTGGCTCTCCGGCTCTGACAGTGGGTTGGTTCCCTTATAACCATTTGCAGACGGATGGGTTAAAGACACATTGATTCCCTCCCAGTTTGCTGCAAAGTTATAGTTCAGATCGACACCGCGTGCATTCGCCTTCCAGCGTCTCATATACTCTTCATAGCTGACCGTTGTCCGGCTGGATGCCTTGTCCGCCGCGTACGCCGCCTGCATCGTCTGGCGCAGTTCCTCCGACTGGATACCATTCTCGCCCATCTGGCTGATCGTGACTCCATCCGGATTCAGCATCGGCACAAAATGAAATGCCACCTGTCCCAATATGTTAGAAAGCGGTTGCGTCATATAGGTACCATTATTCGTAAATCCAGCTGCCAGATACTCGAGCTGCTGCATCATCAGCGGTACAACGATATACTCTCTGGCATGAATCGCCCCCTGGAACAGAATCTTCTTGGATGCGTTCGGATTGCCGACAATCACATCGTAGATATCACGTCCGTCCGCCGATTTTCCGATCGATTTCACTGTCACCGTTCCCGGATAACGGCTTGCCAGCGCCGAAATATCGTTTACCATCTGGCTATAGGAATACTTGTCCACCGGATTGACAACCGGATTGGATAACGTCTGATTATAATAGGAATTATCCGCCTGCTGTCCCGCATTCGCGTTCGTGGTTCCCGGACCGCCCGGTCCGATCACTGGTGCTGCCGCTGCCGGATCATCCGCCGGTCCTGCATACGCTGTAACTGCCGATAAGCTGCTGCACACAACTGACAGGGATAAACAAGTTGCCAAAGCGCCTTTTCGCAGCAGGCGCTGAATTTTATTTCGTTGACTCATTCTCATGTCTCCTTCTGGCCCTTTCAAACTCTTACAAACAATGTTTCTATTATAGATTTACCTCTGTCGAATGTCAACGAACTGCATAAAACTGAAAGAAAAAAGAAAGATACTTTTTCCAATTTATATTTTACTTTAACTTACCTAAAATCAGCACCACTGCCGTAATAATCAGGACAACGACGAAAATTCCCGCCATTCCTTTTCCCATAATTGCCAGCGAAATCAAAAAATTATTCCACATCCGATATTTTCCTCCATCTCAATCAGTGCAATGGCTGTCTCTTGATTTTTCATCATTCAAGTGCAGCCTTCCTTTTCCATTTTATCTGCCCGACAGACCTATATTACAAATACTGGCTTACCAGCTTAATAACCAGTCCGCCCGCGATGACCGAGGCGATCTGCCCCGATACATTGGCGCCGACCGCATGCATCAGGATAATATTTCCCTTTTCCTCCTCCATCGCCAGCTTCTGCACCACGCGTGAGGACATTGGGAATGCAGAAATGCCCGCCGCACCGATCATCGGATTGATTTTCGTCTTCAAAAACAGGTTCATAAATTTAGCAAACAGCACACCGCCGATCGTATCAAAGATAAATGCAATCAGACCGATTCCCATAATCAGAAGCGTGTCAACCCGCACAAACGCATCCGCACGCATACTGAACGAAATCGTGATGCCAAGCAGCAAGGTAATCAGGTTTGCCAGCTCGTTCTGTGCCGTCTGGGAAAGTGCCGGAAGCACGCCGCACTCGCGGATCAGGTTTCCAAACATCAGAAATCCGACCAGCGCCACCGATGCCGGAGAAATCAGTCCGACAATGATAGTAACTACAATCGGAAATGCGATCTTGGTCGTTTTGGACACATTTTTCGGACTGTAGGTCATGTGAATCCGGCGTTCTTTTTTCGTCGTCACCAGACGGATCGCAAATGGCTGGATGATTGGCACCAGCGCCATGTAGGAGTACGCCGCCACCGCGATCGCGCCCACATAGTTGGAATGCATGATCTGGGAAACCAGAATGGAAGTCGGTCCATCCGCCGCACCGATGATTCCAATCGATGCCGCATCCCTGAGTTCGAATCCCATCAGCGATGCCGCACAGATCGCAAAGAAAATGCCAAACTGCGCCGCCGCACCAAATAAAAACATGATCGGCTGTGACAGAAGCGGTCCAAAGTCAATCATTGCCCCGATTCCGATAAAGAGCAGAATCGGAAGCGCCTCCGACGCGCTGATCGTCGTCTCAAACAGCCACTGTATAATACCCTGTGTCTCCCCGATGCCCTCCGTCACCTGGTTAATGACGCCGGATAATGGCAGGTTTACCATGATCGCGCCGAATCCCATCGGCAGAAGCAGCGCCGGTTCGTATTCCTTTTTGACCGCCAGCCAGATCAAAAGCCCGCCGATCAGATACATCACAACCTGCTGCGGCGTGATCGCCATGACGCCTTCCCATAAAAATTCCATGTTGTTCCTCCTGTTAATTTTGTTTTCCTTCATAAATATTCTGTTTCCTGGAGTCCCTTGCCAGGATACACCTGCTCTGGCAGCTGTCTTTCTTCGCGCCAGACATGCATCCATGCGAGTGTTTTTGTTTCATAGGACACAATTTCCTATGAAACATGAAAAAGAATGTGCCTTGGCACATTCTCGCGCCGAGCGCGGTCGCTTGCGACATGTTTCTGCTTCGCGCGAGTGCGCATCCTCGCGGAGCGTTTTTTGTTTCATAGGACGCAATTTCCTATGAAACAAAAAAGACTTTCAGCATACGTTTCATCCACATATGCTAAAAGTCTTGTTCCTCACATTTGAATCATACGGCATACGCTTTTTGTTACAAAAGCACACTGCCATCTGACTTACGCAAGGCATGTAACCATGAGGTTTACTATCCTCAGGGTCTGTTGGTTACATGGTTATAACTACTCCCTTTTAACGCGATCATCATATCATACGGTTTTTTCCCCGTCAAGGTCAAACTGAGTATTTTGTGTTAAGAAAATGAAAAGCTACGAAAACACGAAACCTGCTATGCTTCCGCCGGCATATTGACACCCGCGATCTTAATATTAACTTCCAGAACCATCAGACCGGTCATATTTTCAATCGCTGTCTTTACTTTGTCCTGCACCTTTTCACTGACTGCCGGGATGCTGTAGCCATATTTCATATTTAAGGACAGATCCACAACCACGTGATCCTCGGTTACGGTCACTTTCACGCCCTTGCTCAAATTTTTCATGCCGAGCTTTCCGACCAGTTCATTTGTGATATTGCCAGCCATCGAATCGACACCGTCTACCTCGGTCGCTGCCAGACCTGCGATGATCGCCACTACCTCATCAGCAATTTTCACTTCTCCAATGCGGTCCTTTTCATATACGATATGTGTGCTTCTATCTTCTGCTTCTCTCGCCATTCCAAATCCCTCCTGACCACTTCCATGTACGTCCGGAATCTTCTCTTCCCACAAAAAAACAGATGCTCGAATACTTCCAGAAATACATTTCAATTAAGTGTTTTTATTATACCAAAAATACAGGAGTTTGCAAAGGCATTTCCGGTTCGAATCTCATCCGAGTTACTGTTCACGCATACGTGCCCAGTAACGGAATTTGCCGTGGCTTCGCATTT
>OGIN01000916.1_pt1 | contig 20052 bp, 19 predicted proteins | sample 1571851 | NCBI WGS metagenome assembly OGIN01 (sample SAMEA2582123, study PRJEB24529) | metagenome | biome: Human gut stool | place: China | collected 2011 | reverse complement strand
GCTCGAACTCACGACCCCTTCATTACGAGTGAAGTGCTCTACCGACTGAGCTATTCCAGCTTGTGTTAAACACAAATGATATTATACCTTATTTTTCAGAAAATGCAAGCAATTTTTTATTTTTTATCCGCACCCCCATACCCAATCACAAAATCATCCGTCTTACAGATCACCTTCGAATCATTATCCTTCTGGAAAACCCGAAAAGAAACCGAAAGCTCATTGATACCAGCATTTTTTCCCAGGAAATACATCTTTACAATCTCACTCTTCCCTGCCGGAATCCCCTCACACGAAATATTCGCCGTCTTACACTCCTTACCATTAACCTTAACATTTCTACATCTGACATCAATATCCTGTTCCGTATCATTCACTACACAAAACCTTGGAGTAAGCCCCATGACACTATCCTTCACAATACCCTTTTCGATAATCTTAACACCCTTGTCATCGTAAAGAACAATCCCACCACCGCCAATCTCCTGCTCATACGATCCACTGATATCAGTCTTTATGGAAATATTATCCACTACAGCAATATCATCATACGTCTTATCCTCATAAAAACGCAAGCCACATTCCACATCCGCCACACGGTCAATTCCATATCCATCACATTCCTGTTTCGAAACCACCAGTAATCCATCAGTTTCCCCACCTGGTTCTGCCTTGTCAAAAAACAAACTGTTTGCTTCTACTTTACAGCCATTAATATAACAATTTTCGGCTATCAAACCCATTTTTTTCATCCGTATTATTTTCAATATGAAGCGGTATGACAATATTCTGCTCTGCATCCAGAGAAGCTTCCGAAACCGAAACCTTTATATTATTTTCGTCATAGATCACCTGTTCCAGAACTGTAGACTTCTCTGCCCAGACCGTTACCGTAGCAAACATAGTAAAGAATACCGCCGCAAAAATCCCGGCTGCCAATTTCTTTTTCATACAACATCCCTCACTATTTTCTGCTGATCTTTACTTTCTTCCCCACCCTCTTTACGGATGAAACTTTTTTCTCAGGAGTACAGCTAAAAACAGTCACTCCATAAGCCGGGAGCTTCATTTTCAGAGAATTTTCCCTGTTATCACACTCCGCATGCACCGCATTTTTGGCCCTGGTATTCACAACACCCAGACCACCATATTTTCCATTATCACTGTTAAAAATCTCTTTATACTTTCCAGCAAAAGGCACACCGACCTGATAGCTGTCATAAGACACCGGTGAAAAATTACATACTATAAGAAGCGTCTCTTCCATTTTTTCCGTTTTTCTCAGAAAAGCAACAATATTTTCGTCATAGTTGGTAAACTGGATCCATTCAAAACCATCCGAATTACCATCCATCGCATACAGCGCCGGACAACTTCTGTACATCGCATTCAGATCATGAATATATGCTTTCATTTCTTCTATGCACTCTTTATCCGGTGCTGTCATCTTCACTCCCGGATGAAGCATCAGATAAGCGTAGGCCGCACGTACCTGAGCCAGTTTCTGTTTCGGAGATCCCGGAAGTTTTTCAAGAAATTCCTTCAGAGTTCCTACATCCCTTCGTCCCAGGGTCAGTACATAATGTTCACTGTACGCATACATCATGGAAAGCGTCAGCTGATCATAATAATCCTTTCTTTCCAGCGGTTCTACTTCTATATAGGAGAGAAGATCTTTCGTCCATCCGCCACTCCACTTATAATCAAATCCCAGATGATCATTCTCCACGCTGTCTGTAAGCTGAGGCCAAAGTCCATCCTCCTGTGCGATCAAAAGAACTCCCGGATTGCGTTTCTTAACAATAGAATTCAGATGTTTCAGAAACTCCACAGCCTGGAGATTTTCATTAGAGCCATAAAGATTTGGTCTCCACTGTCCTGCCTCTCTTCCAAAATCCAGATACAGCATGGCATCTACATCATCCAGGCGAAATCCATCTACATGGAACTCATCCAGCCAGAAAAATGCATTCGAGAGAAGAAAATCCTTAACCATAGGGCTTCCATAATTATAAAGCATCGTCCCCCACATCGGATGGACCGCCATAGCCGGATCCTGAACTTCATAAAGAGGTGTTCCATCAAATTTCTCCAGTCCTGCATCAAATCGTGGAAACTGTGCAGGTGTCCAGTCCAGGATCACACCAATTCCTTCCTGGTGAAGTTCTTCCACCAGAGCACGAAAATCTGCCGGTGTTCCAAAACGATTCGTCAGCGCAAAATAAGATGAAGTGGAATATCCCCCTGAATTCTGATCCAGATACTCCATAACCGGATGAAATTCCACATGTGTATACCCTGTTTCTTTTAAAAATGCTGCCAGTTCACCATGTTTTTTCCACTCTGTTATATCTGTTTCATAAACAGACACCGGAACTTCACGGCTTACAAACTTTTCACGTTCTTTCATCCACTCTTCATCCTGCCAGGAAAACTCTCCCAGCTCTGCCACAACCGAGATCACAGACGGAGCCTCCTGCACCCCGTTTCCGTAAGGATCTGACTTGCGCTGTACAGCCCCGCCTTTTATCTTGATTTCATATTGATAAGAAGCGCCTGCCTTTACGCCCGGAACAAAAAGTTCAAAAATACCGGACATCGGCATACGATGCATCGGAAGCCGTCTTCCATCCCATCTGTCAAAATCACCAACTATACTTACACGGATCGCATTGGGTGCCCATACCGCAAAATAAGTTCCACGCACACCTCCACAGACAACCGGATGTGCACCAAGTTTCTTATAGGCTTTATAATAAACGCCTGCACAAAATGCTCTTTCCTCTTCTTCTGTAATCTGGCAGGGATATTCATAAGCATCAAAAAAAGCCTCTTTCATGCTGCCCCGTGTAACCTGAAAACGATACTCCGGAATTCTTTTCAGAGGAAGCATTACCGCATAATAGCCAGCCTCATCTTCCAGTATCATTGGATAAGACTTTTTTCCAACTATTACTTCCGCAGCTTCCGTCCCCGGAAAAAATCCCTGAATAAGCACTCCGTCATCTGTCACTCTCGGCTGCATCACGTCCCTCGGCGCAGCTTCCTCACCATAAACGATCGCCTCGATCCGGGGCCAGTCCATATATTCATACGCTTTATCAGCCATAATCGTCTCCTCCGTTATATCTGTTGTTTTATAGACTCAGTTTACCACTTTTTTACTGAAAAATAAAGAAAACTCTTCTTAATCTTCGCAAAAAAGCACTCAAGTAACCGGTAACAGAACAGAAAATAAATCAATTTAGTTCTTCCCAAAATACCTTCCAGAGCTTATAATATGAGGCAGAAAAACAGGCGGGTATTCTTATTCCGCTATAAAAAACAACTTACCAGGAGGAATTATCAATGGAAAACAAACTGTATGATGTAACCGCTCTCGGCGAACTTCTGATCGACTTTACTGAAAACGGCAACAGTTCCCAGGGAAATCCTACTTTTGAAGCAAACCCGGGCGGCGCTCCCTGCAATGTACTCGCCATGCTGAACCGCCTTGGCAAAAAAACAGCATTTATCGGAAAAGTTGGAAACGATATGTTCGGCAAACAGCTGAAAACAGCTGTTGAAGAATGCGGTATCGATACCAGAAACCTTGTTATGGACGATGAAATCCATACCACTCTTGCTTTTGTACATACATATCCAGATGGAGACCGTGATTTCTCCTTCTACCGCAATCCAGGCGCAGATATGATGCTCACCAAAGACGAAGTAGATGCCGAACTGATCCGCAACTCCAGAATTTTTCATTTCGGTACTCTTTCATCCACACACGAAGGCGTCCGCGAAGCAACCCGCTACGCTCTTGATGTGGCAAAAGAAGCCAACTGTATCATCACTTTCGATCCAAACCTTCGCCCACCTCTCTGGAAAGACCTTAATGACGCCCGCAAAGAGATCGAATACGGCATGGAACGCTGCGATGTGCTGAAGATCTCCGACAACGAAGTGGAATTCCTTTTTGATACTACAGACTACGATAAAGGCGCAGCTCTCATCGAAGAAAAATACCACATCCCCCTTGTCCTGATCACCCTTGGAAAAGACGGAAGCCGTGCATACTACCATGGCCGAAAAGTAGAAGCCGCACCATTCCTTCAGGAACACACCATCGAAACCACCGGCGCCGGCGACACCTTCTGCGCCAGCACCCTGAACTACGTCCTTGACCACGGCCTCGAAAGCCTCACCGATGAAAACCTGAAAGAACTCCTCACCTTCGCAAACGCAGCCGCTTCCCTCATCACCACCAAAAAAGGCGCCCTCCGCGTAATGCCAACCAAAGAAGAAGTAGAAACCTTCATCAAATCCCGCAATTAAAAAAAGGCGGCCTGCACTTGCAGGCCACTTTTTTTATGTACATCCACAACTCAAGAAAATAAAAATCAGACCTGCACTCAGGCAATACCCAACAGCACCCCAAAGAACAGGCCTATTTTTTAACGCACATCCACACCCCAGGGAACAGGGCGCAAGCGCCCGCCTTCCCGTCCACTCTCCAACGCCGTACCCGTGCCCGGAAAGGGAGGGGTGCAGGGGAGGGAAAAGCGGGCTTCGAAACTCCGAGCGCCTTTCTCTCCCCTGCGGTTTTCTACACTGTTGTCAACAGTGCCTCAAATTTTCCTTCCATTTCATACTCGCCGGCATTAGCCGTAATAAACACGCTATCTCCCTTCTGCACCTCAACGCACTCCTCTCCGGACTGTACCTTCCCGGTACCGTCTAAGACGAGTAAACTTGCAAAAGAAGTCTTATCAATCTCCCCAAAGATCTTCTTCATCCTCTGTCCATCCAGAACCACCTTATCAACCGTAAAATAATCACAGTCCACAATATGCGGCTCAAAAGACTTCTTCCGAAGGATCGGCACCCTCTTCGTCACCTGAAGTGCCTTCTCAATATGAAGATCCCTCTCCTTACCATTAGCATCCTTACGGCCATAATCATAAACCCTGTAAGTCACATTGGAATTTTCCTGGATCTCCGCGATCAGATTTCCTTTACCAATTGCATGAATGGTACCCGGCTCGATAAAAAGCACATCCCCTTTATGAACTTCAACCTTGTTCAGAACTTCCAGAAGGGTCTTATTCTTAATTCTCTCCTCAAACTCCTCCTTGGAAACTTCACGGGAAAATCCATAATACAGGCTGGCACCTTCCTCGCAGTCCACGATATACCACATCTCCGTCTTGCCATACTGACCTTCATTCTTCATGGCATACTCATCATCCGGATGTACCTGGATAGACAGATCATCCTTCGCATCAATAAATTTGATCAGCAGCGGAAACTGGCTGTAATGGCGGCTGTGAGTACCGGTAACCTTCTTTCCCTCCATGAGGATATACTCGCTGAGTGTTTCTCCGGCATATTCTCCGTTTGCCACATAGCTGGGTCCGTCCGGGTGGCAGGAAAGCTCCCAGGTCTCTGCAAGCTTGTCGCCGTCATATTCTTTTCCAAATTCTGTCATCAGTCTTGTGCCGCCCCACAGATAATCCTTGCAGCTGGGTTTTAATTTCAAAATTGCCATAATCTGTCTTCCTTTCTTTCATCTATACCGGATAAAGCGGACTGTCACGCCCGCTTTATCTTGTTCGATGTCTCTGTGACATCCCTTCATTATTATCGGATTCCCAGCTCTGTATCTTCCTCACGTACAAGGCTGTGATCCTTAATATAGTCAACAATCTCATCCAGTGTTGTAAATGCAACACCAACATAGCTGTCTGCTGCTCCATAGTAAAGAGCGATCTTTCCTGTCTCAGAATCATGGATGGTCGCACATGGGAAGCATACATTCGGCACAAAACCTCTCTCCTCATACCAGGTTTCCGGTGTAAGAAGGAAGTTCTCGCAGCGATATTTCACTCTGGAAGGCTCATCGATATCCAGGATCGCAGCACCGCCGCCGATCTTTACGGACTCCCACCACTCAGATGTTTTTCCCATTACGTGACGGTGTTTTCCCCAGAAAGTCATATCCGGGCTCTCACTTAAGAAAATATCACCAAACGGTGTATGGCCGCTGTCAGATGGTCTGGAAAGCATCACATAATTGCCGTTAATTTTTCTCGGGAAAAGAACTGCATTTCTGTTAAATGGAATGAACGGATTTTCAATTCTTGTAAAAGTCTTGAAATCTGTTGTTTTTGCAACACCGATAGATGCACCGTAAAAATCCTGGCACCAGATCACATAATAGGTATCTTCTACTTTTACGAGACGTGGATCGTATGCATATTTCGGCATAAAAGACTCGCCTTTTTCGTTGACAAAATTGATCTTTTCTTTATCAAATGTCCAGTGAAGTCCGTCCTCACTTCTTCCAAAATAAATGAACGGAATGCCGTTCACCTGCTCACCACGGAACACGCCGATAAATTTTCCTTCATAAGGAATAACCGCACTGTTGAAGATTCTGGCAACTCCCTCTACCGGATTACGTCCGATCACCGGGTTTTCCGTATATCTCCACAGTGGTGCTCCTTCATGATTTTCCGGTTTGTCCTGCCACGGCACGTTTGGAACTGCCGGGCTGATCATTTTATATTTGCTCATATTATTTTTCTCCTTCTGCTTTTAAGATCTCAAGATTTTTTGCAATCAGCTCACAGCGCTGTTTTACGCAGTCCGGAGAACGCTTGGGATCTTCCGGTGTGTTGAAAAGATAATCTTCCATTTTATCGATAGTGGTGGTTGCCACATGCATTCTGGTATCACAGGAAGCGTAGTAGATATAAATGGTTCCGTCCTCGTCAGCAATGGCTCCGTTTGTGAACACTACATTGGAGACATCTCCCACTCTTTCCTCGCCGAAGGGAACAAGGAAAACTCCGGATGCAGGCAGACATTTCTCTGCTGCGGAGACTGGAGAGTTTTTAAATTATCAAGACGCTCCCAGGTTTTGAGATCTTTGGTACGGACGATTCCCGCCTCTGCAACTGCCGCGGAAAGGTCACTGTTGTCTGGATCTTTACTCTCAGAGCAGAACACTCCGTAGATCCAGCCGTCTTCATGCTGGGTAAGACGCATATCATATACATTGGTCTCCTCCGGGCAGGTATCCGGCAGAACTACCGGGTAATCCCAGAAATGGAAACCATCGATTCCGTTGTCACTCTCTGCCACTGCAAAGAAAGATTTACGGTCGTTTCCCTCCACACGGACTACGAGATAATATTTTCCATTAAGCTTGATGGCTCCGGAATTCATCACTGCGTTGATGCCGAGACGTTCCTGGAAATTCGGATTTGTTTTTTCATCCAGATCGTATCTCCAGTGTACCGGTGCAAACTCTCTGGTAAGTACCGGATATTCGTAGCGGTCATAGATTCCGTTGTACCACTGTGTTTTCTGGTTTTTTCTGGCAACCAGTCTGTCCACTTTTTCTTTTTCGATATAATACTGTTTATGCAATGTCTTTCATCCTCCTGATCACTTCTATACACATACGTCCGTTATGATACGGGCATTTCCACGGCTCCACGATAGGTTTCTCCACCGGAGTATGGTCCTCATGGATACACCAGTACCACTCGGAACCGTTTCTCTTGTCGATCATGTAATTTTTGATATAATCCCAGACATCCTCTGCCGCCTGGAGATATTTTTTCTCTGCAGGATCTTTCTGGTATCCGTTCAGAAAACCAACTACGGATTCCGCCTGTACCCACCATACTCTGGTGGTATCATTGACACCGTTTTCACACTCGTTCATAAGAGAATGGTCGCGGTATGCTGTTTTGTATACATTTGCAAGGATTTCTTTTGTGATGGGCGCAACCTTTGCGGTGTACGCCGGATCATCCAGCACTTCAAGTCCACGGTCAATCAGCCAGGAAGTTTCAATATCATGTCCATAGGAGTAAAGATCAATAAGAGTGTTCCACTCTCTGTCAAAAAATACTTCCTGTCTTTTCTGTGCCGGGTTATATACCTTGTCTGCAAAAATATCCAGCATAAAACGCAGGCGGTCTCCGGTGAATTTATCTTTTGTTACACGGTAAAACTCTGTGTACGCCTCAAACACATGAAGCAGGGTATTCATGGTTTTCTCTGCGATCACACCGTTCTCGGAAAGCTTGTCGTTCTCTTCCAGCTGGAAATTCCGCTTGAAGGCTTCCAGATATCCGAATTCATCGGTGCATTTTTCCTCGATGATCTTCTGAAGACCTTTGGCGATCTCTAATGCTTCCTCGTTTCCGGTGGTATCATAATAGGAAGAAAGGGCATAGATGGCAAATGCCTGATTGTAGATATGCTTTGTGGTATCCAGAGGTTTTCCGTCATATGTCACAGACCAGAACACACCTCCACATTCCTGATCCAGACATTTTTCCTTCAGGAACTGATAGGCATGATCTGCATATTCCCGTTCTTTTTCAAAGCCCTCAATACGGCTGACACTGGAAAAGAACCAGAGGATCCTGCTGTTTAAGATGCAGCCTTTTTCAAATTTTTTATCCAGCTTTAAATCGTAATCCATGTAGCCGTAATATCCGCCGAATTCTTCATCCTTCAGGCCTTCACAGAAAGGAATGATCCCGTTTTTCAGATGTTCTCTGATCTCATTTAACATAATTGTCTGCTCCTTTTTAACCCTTGACCGCACCGGCAGCAACACCGCTGTAGATCTGATTCTGGAAAATGATGAACACGATCAGTGCAGGAAGAAGAGAGATGATAACACCTGCACAGATCAGGTTATACTGGCTTCCCAGAGGTCCGGTAAATGTGTAAAGTGAAGTTGCAACGGTACAAAGTCTTGTTTTGTCCTGAAGATAAAGCTGTGCACAGTAGTACTCGTTGTAGGTATTTGCACCTTTCAGGATGATGGATGTTACAATGGCCGGTTTCAGAAGAGGAAGAAGGATCTTGCTGTAAATGGTAAAGTAAGAAGCTCCGTCCAGGTCTGCTGCCTCATAAAGAGAATCATCCACAGACATGATGGCACCGACGAAAAGTACCATGTTCTGTCCGAAATATCTCCATACGGAAGACCCTACCAGTGACCAGTTGTTTACCGACTGATCTTTCAGCCAGTACGGAAGGTTATCAAGCTGGAATCCACACCACTGAAGAACGGTATCAAATACGAATCCACGGGTGTAGAAAAATTTAAAGATAAATCCGATGGCAATACCATTGATCAGATATGGGAAAAACATAAATCCCTTAAAAAGGTTGCTGCATTTTACCTTCATGCTGAGAATGGTTGCAAGATAAAGCGCAATGGCAAGCTGGATCAATGCACCAGCCATATAGTAAAGACAAAGTTTCAGAGCGCCGATGATATCGTCTCGTTTAAAAATGGCTCTGTAGTTATCAAGACCTACAAATTTTCTTGCGCCAACATATTTCATCTTGTAGAAACTGAATTTTACCATTTCCGCAAATGGAAGATATGTAAATACAAGTAACAAGATCAATGGAATAATGGTGAATGCAAGGATGATAAGCATCTGCTGGCCCTTACGGCTTCTCATCCATTCACCGAAGCTCTTCTTCGTTCCACTCTGTTCCATAGTTTCCCTCCATTTCAAAGGCGGGGAAAACGCGTCCCCGCCTGAGTGATCTGCGTTTATATCTGTGCAGATTATTTGTTTACTTCTACATCATCTGTATCCTGAGCGTCACTCCATTTCTCGTTCCACTCTTTCATGATGTCATCAAAATCCTCATCTCCGTTGGATGCATGCTCAACGATTGCCTGGATCTTCTCGTTTCCGCCTGCGCCTACCATAAGCTCGGAATCTGCATTCAGCTCGTTGAGGACATCTTCCTCACCTTCGATTGCCGGCTCGTTGGAGATAAACTCTACATTGTTATCTGTGAACTCCTGATATACCTCCGGAAGCTTGTCATCGCCAACTGCGATCGGAAGGCCACCTTCATTGTAGGAATATCCGGATTTCTCTGTCATCCATTTTACAAAGATCATTGCTGCTTTCTGATTTGTCTCATCGCTGTTTGCATTGATACCGAAGCAGTAGTCCTCATCTGCAGGTGAATACTGTTTTCCGTCTACTGTGATCGGGAATGCGAAGTATCCGATGTCATCTGCATTGTCTCCTGCACCCTGCATCTGCGGGTAAGCCCAGGAACCAAGTACCATAGTTGCGATCTGACCGTTGTTCAGCATACCCTTGCTGCTCTCCCAGTCTGTTGTTGAGTAGTCATCCTCAGTAAGTCCGTCTGCAACTGCATCGTAAAGGATCTTGTAAACGTTGTAAGCGCCTGTTCCATCTCCCGGGTCAGAGAACGGATCTTTTGTATGAACGAATTCCTGGTTTCTGTATTTTGCATCGCCGGTTGCTGTGATTCCGGTATAATCATCCCATGCTCCCATTGTCCAGACAGCTGCATAGTTTGTATAAAGCGGGATCGCATCTGTTTTATCTTTTACAGCTTTCAGATCTGTGATGAACTCATCTGGTGTTTTCGGAAGCTCTGTGATTCCTGCCTCTTTGAAAACTTTCTTATTATAGAGAACGCCACGGCCTACAACTGTGATCGGGATACCGTATACTTCGTTCTCATACAGCCATCTGTTCGGATATTTCACTTCTTTTTTTACAGAATCAACATCTCCATAGGAAAGGAAGTAAGTGGAGAGGTCGGATTTGTCAACCTCCGGGATCATCATGATGTCACCCCAGTCACCGCCCTGAAGACGAAAATGTATTATTATGAAGGGACATATCTCATGGATTACTTAAATCACTTAAATTTCAGGCAGCAATTTCTTTCCAGCGTACACACAAGAAAAATGGTAAACATTGAATATACGCCGGATTTTCTCATTCCCAATAATTATCACTACGAAAAAGAGCTGCTTTCCCCTCTCTCACCGGAAAGCTTTTTGTATCTTCTGGGTGGTGGAAGTATCCATACCGACTCTCCCCTGGCATTTCGTTTTTCTTCCATGGATTGCCATCTGCTCCTTCTTACCACCATGGGCAGCGGAAGGATCACAACTCCGGGAGGAAGTGAAGGAAGAGGCAAAAAAAATACTGCTTACCACGGATTTTTCCATCCATGAAGTAAGCAGTATGATCGGTTACGAAAATACGAACCACTTTATTAATCTGTTTAAAAAATATGTCGGCTCCACACCTGGGAAATTCAGACAAAAGGCACTGGAGGACCGATTCTCCTCACACTTTCCCGTTCAATGAATCTGCCCGGGATCACAAAGGTTCCGGTGCTGTACCTGGCATTCAGTAATTTATGCAGGATAATATGCACCACCCGCTTGGCCATCTCCTTGGTGTCTATCTCATAGGTAGTAAGTCCGATACCGGCAAACTGGTCTGCCAGATAATTATCAAAACCAACAATGGAGATATCTCCTGTCACATCGTACCCTTCCCGTACAAGCTTCTGGTACATCATGCTTGCCGCCAGGTCACTGTTACAGAAAAAGGCGGTTGGCATATCTTCCGGAAGGATAAATTCTTTCTCATTATCCATCACGCCATCACTGTCACGGTCATCGATCACCCAGTCTTCCCTCCAGGGAACGCCATGTTCCATCAGGGATTTCAAGTATCCGAAATACCGGTCATCAATACTGGTGGTCATCAGTCTTTTTCCCACAAAACCAATTTTGGAATGGCCCATGGAAAACAGATAGTTGGTCATCTCGTAACCACCCATCAGGTTGTTGGACACCACACAGTCACTGGATTTTCCTCTTCCCGTAGTATCCAGGCTGATCAGGGGAACCCCTGCATCTTCTGCCAGAAATTCCGCATATCCTCTCTCAAACTCTCCCATTATGATCAGGCCGTCTGCCTTTTTCTCAAGGAGCACCTTGGGAAGTTCTCTCCGTTTCTCCACTTCGCTGCTGATCACTTCCAGCATGGCAAAACAGGTTCTGGAGACCGCCTGCCTGGCGATCTCCTGATAAAGTTTCCAATAGAAGGACTGGTTCTCGGACACATAACGATCCGCAACAATGATGCCCAGTGTGAAGCTTTTGCCTTCATTTGTATTTTTTCGGGACTCACTTTTCTGATATCCCATCTCATCTGCCAGCTGGATGATCTTTGCCCGTAGTTCCTCGCTGACGCCCTTCTGACCGGAAAGAGCCTTGGACACGGTCACGGTACTGACATTCAGTTTCTTTCCTATATCTGCAAGTCTGACTGCTTTAGCCATTTTTTAACCTCTTTTTTACTATATATTCTGTTTTAACGCTATCATAGATGTCCCGCAAAATCAAGAGGTTTTAACAATTGTCAAGCGGATATTCGCAATCCGCTTCGCTATTTGCTCATAACCAAATAACTGCTCCGCAGTTTATTTGGTTAAATTATAAGCTTCTTTACTCTGTCATCGCCTTTTTCAAAGCCTCAAGTTTCTCCTCGGCATCTTTAAAGTTTTCGCCTTTTACACCGAAATAGTATTTGATCTTTGGCTCAGTTCCGGAAGGACGAACACAGCACCATGCATTGTTTTCCAGCTCATAATAGAGAACATTGGATGTGGGAAGTCCTGTGGATGTGGTTTCTCCTGTGATCATATCCCTGCGGCAGTCACTCTTGTAATCGCGGCATGCAAGGACTTTGAACCCACCAAGCTCTTTCGGCGGATTCTCACGGAAGGCATTCATCATGGCTGTGATCTTCTGGGAACCGTCGATTCCTTTCAGGGTTACTGTTGCAAGGTCTTCTTTGTAGTAACCATATTTCTCATACAGTTCCACCATGGCATCCCAGAGCGTTTTTCCCTGAAGTTTGTAGTATGCGGCAACTTCGCAGAGCATCATCACTGCAACCGGCGCATCTTTATCTCTTGCATAGGTTCCTGCCAGACAGCCGTAGCTCTCCTCAAGTCCGAATACGTAGTGATGGCTTCCTGTCTCATCAAACAGGCGGATCTGCTCCCCGATATACTTAAAGCCTGTCAGCACTTCGATCAGAGCTGTGTTGTATTCTTTTGCAACAGCTTTTGCCATATCTGTAGTAACAATGGTCTCAACAAGTGCAGGATTTTCCGGCATGGTGCCTGTTTTTGTACGCTCCCGCAAAATATACTCGGCGATGAGCATGCCGGACATGTTTCCGGTAAAACTTACATATTCACCGGTTTTCGTATCTTTTGCATGGACACCAAGACGGTCTGCATCCGGATCTGTGGCAAGAATAATATCTGCATCTACTTTTTTTGCCAGCTCAAGGGCAAGTGTCCAGGCATTTTTGTCCTCCGGATTCGGATATGGAACTGTTGGGAAGTTTCCGTCCGGAACTTTCTGCTCTTCCACAACATAAACCTGTGTGAAACCAAGCTCACGGAGAACTCTTCGGACAGGAATATTTCCGGTTCCGTGAAGTGGTGTGTAAACGATCTTCATATCCTTGGCAGCCTCCGGGATGATCTCCGGGTGGATGCTCTGTTTTTTCAGCTGCGCGATATATTTGTCATCAAAATCGGTTCCAATGATGCTGAACAGGTTCTCTGCTCTGGCTTCATCCTCTTCCATTGTTTTTACCATGGAAAAATCCGTTACTTTTGCCACTTCTGCAAGAATGTTTTTATCATGAGGCGGTGTGATCTGGGCACCGTCTTCCCAGTATACTTTGTATCCGTTGTATTCTCTCGGGTTATGGCTGGCTGTGATCACGATACCGGCAATACAGCCAAGTTCCCGTACTGCAAAGGAAAGCTCCGGTGTTGGACGAAGTGACTCAAAAAGATAGGTATGGATGCCGTTTGCATTCAGGCAGAGCGCTGCCTCTCTTGCAAACTCCGGTGACATGATACGGGAATCATGGGCAATGGCAACGCCTTTGTCCTGACCGTTCATGGCAATGATATAATTGGCAAGTCCCTGTGTGGCCTGACGCACAGTATAGATATTCATACGGTTGGTTCCTGCTCCGATCATTCCGCGGAGTCCGCCGGTTCCAAACTCCAGCTGACGGTAAAAACGGTCCTCGATCTCTTTTTCGTTCCCCTCAAGTTTTTTCAGTTCCTCCTGGGTCTGCGCGTCGAAGTACGGGTCTGTGCACCACTTTTTGTAGGTTTCCTGATAACTCATCTTTTTACATCCTCCCTGATTTTTATTATTTTTTACAATACTTAACTGGAAATTTCCCGCACACAGCCTTCCTATGAAGCAGTCCATGTGACTTTACTTTCCCGTCAAATATCCAATATCAAAACCTTATATCCCGTCAGTTTTTTCTGGTTACGCTTCTGCCAGCCGGTCAAAGATCTTCACCAGAAACAGCGAATTCACAAATGCCTGCACACCGCCGCCCACAAATACCCAGATCCAGAAGATCGCGGAAAAGGTCTGCGGAGAGATCAGAAACCAGAGCACAGGAAAAAGATTCACAACTGTGATCACAAGAGTCTGTCCGATGTGGCTGGCTGCCAGTCTGGCACCGTTCTCAAATGTCTTTTTTACCGTATTCTCAAACTTTGCAAGAAGCGGAAATACATAGGAAAAGACTGCTGCGCAGATAATCCCGAGAACAATACAGAAGCCGTACATAAAAGAAGCTCCCTGTGCCCTTCCTGCTGCTCCCAGGATATGAAAATCCGCGACCAGCACCACAACCACCACCAGAACGATCACAGTTACCGGTAATGACTGAAGAAAATTCTGTTTAAAAGAATGGAAAAATTCTCTTGTCACAGTGGTTTCTTCATCTTTTACAAGCTTCAGCATCACATAGTACAGAGCAATGGTAGATGCGCCGATGGTGATCACCGGGATACAGCACAAAAGCCACAGGATGCTCAGCCAGAAAATGTTGAAGATCTTTGTCATGATCTGTGTGTAAGCACTGTCGCCGCGAAAATTATCTTTAAAAGCCATTATCTTTTCCTCCCCAAAAAGAAATATTTAACCAAATAATTACTTCACCGTTATTCGATGTAGATCTGCGTAACGAATATGGATTGCAAATATCCGACCGGCCACTCATTCTTCCATCAGATACTCCAGAAACTTCAGTGCGTTCTCCGGATTTTTCGTTCCAACCGCTACTGCAAATACCGGATCTTTGATATATTCCGACATCTCCGTGAACCGATTGTCCCCGGAAAGACTGATCCCGTAAGGTTTCACCTCTCCCTGACCGGTTTCATGATCCTCAAAGGAAACCTCGTCATCCTCTTTATAACCGACTGCATACTGATAAGATTCCCCGTATTTTTTCTCCAGGTCTTCTTCTGTTACCTCATCCAGGCTTTCAAAATAGCCATAACCTGCATATTCCTCAAACAGCTCCCGATCCAGGATCACCACATCGATCTGCACGGTTTTCCGTTTTCCATCTGCTCCCAGAAGATTACTCATATCCGCTGTAACCTGTGCAAGTTTCTTCTCATCCAGAGATTCATCGATCACTGCCGCATAGAGAAGATTCTCCGTTCTCGGCCTTGCCACATGCCATATCAGGGATACTGCCACAGCAATAAGAAGGATCACTCCCACTGCCGGAAGGAGATAATAGTCTTTCAGATATTGTATTTTCTGCTGCCGGTCCATTTCCGGCCATTTTCTTACTTCGGATTTCCGCATAGGTTCTCCTCGTCACAATTCCTGACATTCTTCACATTTAAGTAAGTAGAATGTTTATTTGTTTTTTATTTAGCTAAATTTTAATATCTTTTTAGCTAAATATCAACCTGATCAGCCCATTAATTTTGCAATGTACTTAACTTTGTCTAATACGCACAAAAAAAGAGGCACTGTTTTTGTTACTTTTACAGTGCCTCTCTGAGCCGTTATACTACTGGCCTAAATGCCGTTGTTTTATTTTGCAGTAAAATGATACAGTCTGCTCTTGAAATCGCCCCAGAAATCTTTCATCAGGAATCCACCCTTCATCAGCATCTCTCCTGTGTAAGTTTCCTCTGTTCCTTCCAGTCTGTATGTTACCTTCGGATCAAAGCCTCTCAGAAATACTTTTCTGGAATGGCTGTTTGGTACGCCAAGTACCTGTACATAAGTTACCAGCACTTCTTTTTTGTCCTGTGAGGAAAGTGCCCAGCAGTCATATTTATGGTTTTCCCGGTAGGATGCGATCCGGTAATACTCTCCCTGCTGGATCAGGTGTCTGTATTTATTGTAGGTTGCCGTCTGCTCCGGAATCAGCGCTCTGTCCTCCTCCGGGATCTTTGTGATATCCAGCTCATAGCCGAAGGTTCCTGCAAGAGCCACATGGCCCCTTGTCTCAAATGGTGTCACACGTCCCACAGAGTGGTTCGGGCAGTCGCTGACATGGGCACCGATCACAGAAAGGGGATATATCAGTGCGCTTCCTTCCTGGATCATCAGACGCTCCACTGCATCCGTATTGTCGGAACACCAGATCTGCGGGCTGTAATAAAGCATTCCCGGATCAAAACGTGCGCCGCCGCCGGAGCAGTTCTCAAGAAGAAGATCCGGAAACTCCGTAACCAGTCTCTCCTGAAGCTCATAAACACCAAGCACATATCTGTGGAAAAGCTCCTGCTGTCTTTCTTTGGGAAGATAGCTGCTGCCAAGGTCAGAAAGCTGACGGTTCATATCCCATTTCACATAGGCAATGTTTGCACTTCGAAGAACAGATGCCACACATTCGTAGGCATAATCTCTTACTTCCGGTCTGGATAAATCCAGAACATACTGGTTTCTGCTCTGGGTTGCCTCACGGCCCTGGATCTGGATCGCCCAGTCCGGATGTGCACGGTAAAGGTCAGAATCCGGTGAGATCATCTCCGGCTCAAACCAGATTCCAAACTGAAGGCCGATCTTGTTTACTTCATCTACCAGATGTTTCAGGCCGCCTGTGATCTTCTCTTCGTTGACTTTCCAGTCACCAAGAGAACAGTTGTCGGAATTACGTTTTCCGAACCATCCATCATCCATGACCAGCATCTCAATGCCACATTTTTTTGCCTCTCTGGCAATGTCAAGAAGCTTGTCCGTATTAAAATCAAAATATGTAGCCTCCCAGTTGTTGATCAGGATCGGACGTTTCTCATATTTAAATTTGCTGCGGATGAGATGGTTCCGGTAAAAGTCATGATAACTTCTTGTCATCGCTCCAAGACCGTTTCCGGAGTAAACTATAACCACCTCCGGTGCCTGGAATTCCTCTCCCGGTGTAAGGAGCCAGGAAAATTCCTCCGGATTGATTCCCATAGTCATACGGAGGTTATCAAACTGGCACAGCTCTGTCTCCGCCATAAAGTTTCCGGAATACACGAAATGCATGGCGTAAACTTTACCGTTTTCCTGCTCGGTTCCGTTTGTCACAAGGGCAATAAACGGATGTTCCTGGTGGCTGGACTCTCCTCTCGCGGAAGAGATCACCTGTTTTCCGTAATGGAGCTCTCCTGTCTGGATGTGACGCTCTCTTGCCCAGGTTCCGTGAAGAGACAGCATGGAAAAATTCTCATTGTCCATATCCAGGCAGGCACTTAAGATCTTCTCGATGCGGAGATCTTCTTTTCCCTGATTCTGTACACGGACGCTTCGCGTAATTACATTTTCTTTCTCAAAGGCAGTATAGGAAAGGACCACCTCGAGATCCAGATCTGCATCTTTCAGGGTAATCTCCAGTGTTTCTGCCTCATCCTCTGTGGCAAAAGATGCCGGAAGCCCTTTCAGTCCTTTTTTGCCTTTATAGATCTCATGTCCTGTGTAATGCAGCTCACATCCCATATTTCCGGCTGCATTTCGGATATTCAGGCAGCTTTCCCGGTAATCTCCGATTCCTCCGGTTGGATACTCCATGGGAAAGAAATCAAGGAATGCTGATTTCTCTCTTTTGTTTACCGATGGTGTATACGGCGGCTCTTCCATTCGAAGAAGATAATTGTCTGCCTCCATAAAAAGTCTGTCCCCGTAATAAATATGTCCCAGAAAACCTTCCGGGCTTACCCCCATCACATAGGTGCTTTTTTCCGTATCAAGACGGAAGATCTTTTTCTCTTCATTAAACGTAACTGACATGTGCCTTCTCCTTTTTTATATTATTAAGCGGATCTTTACGATCTGACTTTATGACTTCCCCAAAACCTGTCAACGCTTCTGCGCTTTATTTTATAAAGCTAATTTTAGCTGTATTATAGTTAATTTTAGTCTTTAAGTCAACGTCTGTTTCTGCTTTTCCCTGATTCTTTTTTGCCCCACTATGTCTCTACTCTTTCACAGACACCGCCGGCATTTCCAGATACCGGTTCAGATCTTCCGTGAGAATACGGATCTTGTCTCTGGTGTCTTGCTCTTTGTAAGTCAGCCGGCTGGCGATCCTGGTAATATAATCCTCCTCTTCAATGATCTCACAGGTCTCCGGGAAATTAATATCATAGTACTGGGCAAGATAAGATACCCAGTAGTCCACCGGCACCTGTCTGTCTGCAGATAATACTGACTCCCTTCTGAGACAGGATTCCCACACTGCCGGCGAGATCAGGCCTTCTCCGGCTGTTTCCTCGGAAACTCCCAGCATGGCTTCAATGGATGCCACCAGTTTCACCCGGCAGTTATCCAGTTTATCTGCATCCCGGATCAGTTTTGCATGAAACAACGTTCTGGCATCATGGATTCCTTCCAGTTTAAAATCACTGTGCTTACGGATCGCCGCATTGATCAGATCATCAAACAGATCCTCACGGACAAAACGCCGGATCATCTTTTCCTCCCCGAAGAGAAGTTCCGCCCCGAATACTGCATGATCCATGGTTCCCGGCTCAAAACTGTGAAATCTTCGGATCTGTTCAAAACGTCCGATATCGTGAAGCAGCCCGATCAGCTCTGCAAGTTCCACATCTTCCCTGGAACACTCCATCCTCCTGGCGATCTCCCCTGCGTATTTCACCACACCGTAAGTATGCTCGATCTTCAGATAGATCTGCTCATCCTGCCGGTCGTATTCATCCAGATAATTTTCAAATTCCTGCTTTGCGTGTTCAATATCGATCATCCCGCCACGCACCTCCTGACTTTTCTTCTGTTCCTCTGATATCCCCTGCAAAGAATCCCCCGTTTATAAAAATGGTATCAAAAAAAGCGCTATCCTTCAATAACGCTTTTTAAAATATTTAAACTTTTTATTTTAATTTATTCATATTTCACGATTTCTTTCCGCAGCCGCTTCATGATGCGTTTTTCCAGGCGTGAAATATAAGACTGTGAAATTCCCAGGAGATCTGCCACCTCCTTCTGTGTTTTCTCCATTCCTTCCCGGTTTCCGATTCCAAAACGCAGACGGATGATCATCTGCTCCCGCTTCGTCAGTTTACTGATGGCTTTTCCCAGAAGCGCGATCTCCACCTCATCTTCCAGACGTCTGGAGATCACATCATCGTCCGTTCCCAGGATATCAGAAAGCAGTAACTCATTTCCATCCCAGTCCACATTCAACGGCTCGTCGATGGAAACTTCCATCTTGGTCTTGCTGTTTCTCCGGAGGTACATCAAAATCTCATTTTCAATACATCTGGATGCATAGGTAGCAAGTTTGATATTTTTTACCGGATTAAATGTATTGATAGCCTTTATAAGTCCTATGGTTCCGATAGAGATCAGATCTTCCACACTAACTCCTGTGTTGTCAAATTTTTTTGCAATATAAACCACAAGCCGGAGATTATGCTCGATCAGAACGGCCTTTGCCTCTTTTTCCTTTTCTGTCCCAAGCATTGCTATCACTTCAGCTTCACGCTCCGCCGGCAGCGGTGCCGGAAGGATGTCATTTCCCCCAATATAAAAAACATCTCCCGGTCGATTGATCATAAACCTCTGGATCACCTGAAATGGATAAGATCTTACAGCTGCTCTGTTCATAATATAAGCCCCCTTCTTAATTTAATAGTCTGGAATTCAAAAGTATCCCGTACTCTTCTCCCAAAGCTGAGGGCTCGGATGTTATGGCAAGCACTGGTTTTCCCACATGTACCACCCTTCCGGGAGTTTGGATCAGAAATTCGTCAAGAACCACTGCCAGCAGCAATCCTTTTTTTCCATCTGCGGTACGACAACTCAGAAAATGTGGCTGCAGACTGACAAGCTCCGTATTTTCCAGTCCCTCTGGCTTATCT
>OGIN01000915.1_pt1 | contig 20098 bp, 16 predicted proteins | sample 1571851 | NCBI WGS metagenome assembly OGIN01 (sample SAMEA2582123, study PRJEB24529) | metagenome | biome: Human gut stool | place: China | collected 2011 | reverse complement strand
TTCGTACCTCTATCTTTTTTTATGTTTTTATGAATACTCGATACATTTCCGTTATGCAAATTAAAATTTAAGATAATTCCAACTTACCAGTATATAATTGATAGTAGGTTCCTTTATTCTTAATAAGATCTTCATGATCTCCACGTTCAATGATCTTACCATGTTCAAGTACAATGATCGCATCACTATTTCGGATCGTAGATAGTCGATGGGCGATTACAAATACAGTTCTACCTTTCATCAGGTTATCCATTCCTCGCTGTACAATGCTTTCTGTTCTTGTATCAATACTTGATGTTGCTTCATCTAAGATCAGTACTGGTGGGTTGGCTACGGCTGCTCTGGCAATGGATAGTAACTGTCTCTGTCCTTGAGATAATCCTTCTCCGTCTCCGCTGATCACAGTGTCGTAACCATCTGGAAGCATTTTGATGAACTGGTCTGCGTGTGCTAATTTGGCTGCTTCGTAGACCTGTTCGTCGGTTGCCCCTAAATTTCCGTAGCGGATATTGTCTTTGATCGTTCCTGTAAACAGGTGTGTATCCTGTAATACAATTCCTAAGGAACGTCTTAAGTCGTCTTTTTTGATCTTCTTGATGTTGATTCCATCGTAACGAATCTTACCATCCTGAATGTCATAGAAGCGGTTGATCAGGTTTGTGATCGTTGTTTTTCCGGCTCCTGTGGATCCTACAAATGCTAGCTTCTGTCCTGGTTTTGCGAACAGACTAATGTCATGAAGGATGGTTTTATCTTCGTTGTAACCAAACGTTACATCTTCAAATCTTACATCGCCAGTTAATTCTGTATATGTTACAGACCCATCTGCAGAGTGTGGATGTTTCCATGCCCACATTCCTGTTCTTTCTTCACATTCGATAATGTTTCCATTTTCATCTTTCTTCGCATTTACTAATCTTACATATCCCTCATCTGTCTCAGGTTCTTCATCGATCAGGGCAAAGATCCTTTCTGCACCTGCAAGTGCCATTACAATAGAATTAAACTGCTGTGCGACCTGCATAAATGGCTGTGTGAAACTCTTTGTAAACTGAAGGTATGATGCCATGACACCTAATGTGATCCCTCCAACACCTTCAATAGCTAACACACCACCTAATACCGCTGTTAATACAAATTGAAGGTTTCCGATATTACCTACAACTGGACCCATGATATTTGCATATTTGTTGGCATTTGCAGCACTTTCAAACAGAGATTCGTTTAACTTGTCAAATTCTTCTTCTGATTTACGTTCGTGGTTAAAGACTTTGACAACTCTCTGTCCATTCATTCTCTCTTCGATAAATCCTGTCACATCGGCTAATGATTTTTGCTGGCGGATAAAGTATTTTCCGCTGTTTCCACCAATCGCTTTTGTCACCGTGATCATGATTCCGATAACAACAACTGCAAGAATCGTTAAAACCGGACTTAATACTAACATAGAAATAAATGTTACAATGATCGTGAAAAATGACATCAATGCCTGAGGAATTGCCTGGCTGATCATCTGTCTTAATGTGTCTGTATCATTTGTGTATAAACTCATGATCGAACCATTTGTATTCTGGTCGAAATAACGGATCGGTAATGTCTGCATATGTTCAAACATATCGTCTCTGACACGTTTTAGGACTCCTTGTCCGATAAATACCATCATCCTTGTATAAATAAATGTTGCAATGACACCTGCTGCAAAGATGCACCCAAGGACGATCATTGCGTGGTAAAAGTTTGTGAAATCTGGATTGCTCTGTCCAACCAAAGGCAAGATGAAGTCATCGAGCATAAATTTCAATGATAAAGATACAGATACAGAAGCTGCTGCACTGATGAAAATGCAGACAAACACGAGAATAAACTGTAATTTATAAGTATCTGTTACATATTTTAAAAGACGTTTTGCTGTCTTCGCCGTATTTTTGTTGATCGTCTTTTCTGGTCTTTTACTCATCGTCTTCTCCTCCTTTCACCTGTGATTCATAGACTTCTCTGTAAATATCATTTGTCTTTAATAATTCTTCGGATGTTCCAACACCCATGATCTCTCCATCATCTAATACGATGATCTGGTCTGCATCTTCAATGGAAGAAACACGCTGTGCAATAATAATCTTTGTTGTATTCGGAATTTCTTCACGGAATGCCTTACGGATCAATGCATCTGTCTTTGTATCAACCGCACTTGTGGAATCATCTAAGATCAAGATCTTTGGTTTCTTTAATAACGCTCTTGCGATACACAATCTCTGTTTCTGTCCACCAGAAACATTGTTTCCACCCTGTACGATCTGTGTATTGTATCCAGCTGGAAATTCATTTACAAACCCGTCTGCCTGTGCTAATTTACACATTCTCTGAACTTCTTCATCGGATGCATTTTCATCTCCCCAACGGATATTATCGTAAATTGTTCCTGTAAATAATACATTCTTCTGGAGTACCATGGATACCTGGTCTCTTAATGCTTCTAAGTTGTAATCACGGACATCAATGCCGCCAACTTTGACACATCCTTCTGTAACATCGTAAAGTCTTGGGATCAACTGTACTAATGTAGATTTTGCACTACCTGTTCCACCGATGATTCCGATCGTCTGTCCGGATCTGATATGAAGATCAACATCTTTTAAGGAAAGATTTCCACCTTCTCCTGCATAACTGAAGTTTACATGATCAAAGATGATCTCTCCGTCTTTCACTTCTGTTACTGCATCTGCTTTATCCTGCATTTCTGGTACTTCTTCCAAAACTTCTGTAATACGGTCTGTAGATGCTTCTGCGATCATGATCATTACGAATACGAAGGTTACCATCATCAGAGAACCAATGATCTGTAATGCGTATACGATGATACTTGTTAATTCTCCAGTTCCCATTGTTCCATGGATGATCCCTGTTCCACCGATCGCTACAAGCAGAAGTATAACAACATACATTGTAAACTGCATAACTGGTGAGTTCCATGCAACGATCTTTTCTGCTTTTGTAAACAGTGTATATACATACTTGGAAATTCCGTGGAATTTATCGATTTCATAATCTTCACGTACAAATGCTTTTACCACACGGGATGCGTTTACATTTTCCTGTACAGAATTATTTAAGATATCATATTCATCAAATACTTTGATAAAGTGTGGATGTGCTTTTTTCGCAATGAAGATCAATGTTCCTCCTAGTAATGGAATCACGATCAAAAATAGTAACGCTACTTTCACACTGTACTTTAATGTCATTACCCATGATAAAACGATCATGATCGGCGCTCTGGCAAGTAGTCGGATACTCATCATATAGGCCATCTGGATATTTGTAATATCTGTTGTCATACGTGTGACAAGTCCTGATGTTGCAAAGTGGTCGATATTCTTAAATGAGAACTCCTGCACTTTGTAGAATATATCGTGTCTTAAGTTCTTTGCATATCCGGCACCTGCAACGGCTGCCATATTTCCAGCTGAAATCCCGAAAAACAGGGATAACATTGCCATAACAACCAGGATCACTCCTCGCTGGATAATATAATGTAAATCTCCGCTTGTCATTCCGATATCAATGATATTTGCCATCTCCATCGGAATCAAAACTTCCATCAGTACCTCAAGAATTACCAGGATTGGAGCAAGTATGGATTGTTTTTTGTATTCTCGGACTGATTTTAATAGGGTCTTATTCATCTTTCTTTCCTTCCTCCTTGTGTTTTTCTATAAGATTTTGTAATACCTGATATAAAACATGTTTGCATGTTATGACATCTTCCTCAGGAATGCCTTTTTCCATTCTTTTTTCACTAAGCTTAATATCTTCCAAGATTGCCTGTCTTAATCCTTCGGCTTTCTCTGTTGGTACCAGCCGCTTCTTTCTAGCATCTCCTTTGACACTTTCTCTTGTCAGATATCCATTCTTCTCCATCAACTGTACATATCCTGTCACAGTTGATTTGCGGATCTGAAATTCTTCTTCAATGTCTTTTTGATAAAGATCTTTATGCATTGTTTCTAATAAAATAAACTTTAAAATATGTTTCTGCATGATGGTAAGATCAGCCTTGATCACTTTATCAATTGGCTGATTCCTCTTCATCTCATGTGATAACATATGGATCAGTTTTCCCATGTGCATGTTATTGATCTTATCATTTATATCCTGCATTCACTCATCCCTTCCTTTTCAAAATGGTTAGCTTCCTAACTTTTTAGTATTATACAGAGAATAAAAATGAATGTCAATCGTTATTTTATTATCTCTATTATCGTTAACCAAATCTACTCACCGTGTTGACAATTGTTTTTTTCCATGCTAAAGTTCAAATTAATAAGATATTTCGAATTTAAATAAAGGAAGGTATATATTATATGAATTCAGAACAAAATTTAACCCGTGAAGAAGCCATCGCAATCTTAAATACACCTGATGAACAATTAAATGAACTGATCGAACGTGCCGGAGCACTTCGTAAAAAATATAAAGGGAACCATGTAAGCATTCATCTTTTAACAAATGCCAGAAGCGGAAACTGCTCCCAGAACTGTGCTTACTGCGCACAATCCTGTCGTTCCCATGCAGATATTGAAAAATATAAATGGGTCGATGATGAAAAATTATATGGAGATAACACATTTGTCCATGATCATAAACTTTCCCGTCATTGTATCGGATTAAGCGGTATGAAATTCAGCGATGATGAGATTGAAGAACTTGCTTCTAAAATTCGTAAGATGAAAGAAGAGGGTACACATTTATGCTGCTCTATCGGATTTTTAACAAAGAAACAGGCCTTAATGTTAAAAGAAGCTGGATTAGACCGTATCAACCATAACTTAAATACAAGCCGTTCCAATTATCCAAATATCTGTACAACACATACATACGAACAACGAGTAAACAACATTCATATGTTACAGGACCTTGGATTTGAAATCTGCAGCGGTGGTATCATTGGTATGGGCGAGAGTAAGGAAGATGTTGTTGATATGTTATTGGATCTGAAAGAAATCAATCCAGAAGCACTTCCGATCAATTTCTTAATTCCGATCAAAGGAACACCTCTGCAGGATCGGGATACTTCAAATTTGACACCAGAATACTGCCTGAAAGTATTATGTCTGGCAAGATTACTGGTTCCAACATCTGATATCCGCTGTGCCGCTGGACGTGAAATTTATTTTAAAGGAAGAGAAAAGGAATTATTGACCGTTGTAAATTCTATCTTTGCTTCAGGATATCTGACTGCAGATGGACAGGGAATTCAAGATACGATCAAGACGATCACGGATGCTGGATTTACATGCGAAGTAGAATCTGATTAATTTGTGATTGTTGGTTTGATTCACTGTAGTCTTTCCGTATCTTAGAAAAACGAAATAAAAGAATCGAAGATCCAGACCAGAAATTTTACTCGCCATTTTGACCGGTCGCTGATTCGCAAATTTTCCTTGCATAACTCGCTTCGCTCAGACAATGCACCAAATTTGCTGCGAACCAGTCAAAATGACGGCAAAATTTCAATGGTTCTGGATCTTCGATTCTTTTATTTCGTTTTTCTAAGATACCTAAAGTTTACAGATAATAAATCCAATAAATCAAAACTGAAGGTGTGTATGTTAAACGGTGTTAGTTAATAATTTTTGTACTATGCGTTCTTTACATAAACGCCATTTTCTTTCACAAATCCCATCTTTTCAAGATAACTTTTATGTCCTTCTGTCACTTCCTTACAGATGAATTTCTTATATCCCTCTTCTGCTAATTTCGCATAAAGGAAACGTCCTGCGGAGCAGTCTCTGTAGGTTGGTGTTGTGTAGTCAAAGCTGATCTCTAACGCATCTCCTTCTTTCTTTCCCGCTAATACTCCGGCTGGAACCCCCTCGCAGCAGACTATATATATTGTATCTGCTGCTGAAAGCTCCAAGGTGTTCTCTAAGAAGTATTTTTTCATATCTTCTTTATAGTGTTTTATAAAATATGTTAAGTAGGAATCTTCTTTGTCCCCACGAATCATATCATAGTGATTTCCATCTGCTTTACTTAACTTGATCAAATTATAAATATTGATCACTCTTAGTTTTACTACGGATGTCATCAGCATAGAAATGATAACAAAAATGCATCCGATATATCCAAAAATCTCAATCATTAATGCTGTACTCATTTTTTAATTCCTCATTTTCTGAAATTAGTATCCTGCACCATTGTCTGTATTTTTCATGATCTTGATCAAACGGCTTGTTCCTAAACGGCTCGCTCCAAGACTGATGAATTTTTCTGCATCATCAAAACTTGAAATTCCACCAGCTGCTTTGATCTCTTCTTCTACTTCTTCATATCTTCCGTCTTTCAAAAATCCAATGTTTATGACCATGTCGATCTCAGATGAACCATTTGCGATCGCATTCTTTGTCTCGAACACTTTAACCGCCGTTGTATGGTAACCATTCGGGAAACCGATAACTGTACAAATTGGAAGTTTTCCCTCTACATATTCGGCTGCCTGTTTTACATAAGCTGCTGGAATACATGCGGATGCTGTTTCATATTTTATCTAATATCTGATGCCTCATTTAAATGAATTTAAAAAAGTGTTACCATGCTGACGATCAATGCACTCATTAAACTTACGAATACACCAGCGATCATAGAACGGATTTGCAACTCATAAACATATATTTTCGATCACTTGCTTTTTCTGATGTCAAAATGGTCATTATATTTTTTATTCTTAACAGCAATGCATTTTCATCATATTTGATCCATTTCCAGTAGATCGATGCTGGAATTGCTAACAGCTCACTATCTTTAGATGCACAGATGGAAACATTATAATTTGTATCTTCGGAAAAAATTTCAAAATCTACTACAATATACATCTTTGCGAAATCCATAAAATAATATACTTTTCCTAATTTTTGATAATCTACCCCTGCAACATCGCCTTTTAAGATGATATAGACAGTATCGCATGGCTCTCCTGCTCGAATAATAAACTCATCTTTTTTTACATTTTTATGTACCGCCGCCCAGATGACTGCTTCTGATACATATTGAAATAACTTATTTAAGTAATCTCTTTTGCTTCCTTTGACTTTATTGATTTCCTCCAAAAATTGCTGTTTCGTCTCCATCTTTATCCCTCGGAACACTCTTTCCATTTACAAATTTTGCAACTACATTTCGATCATCTGCTCAATCTTAATCCCATCTGCGAAATCTCCAAGTCCAGATCCTAAGATCAGTGCAACCTCTGGTTTGAAATCAATTTTCTTTTGTACGCTTTCCAAACATGTCATCAATTTTTTGTACTTGTTCTATTTTCACAAGAATTTAAAGAAAATAATAGCAGCAGAAACAAAACTTCTTTTTTGCTTCTGCTGCTATTATAAAAATGATGATGTCCTAACAAACATCTTTCTCTAATTTATGAATGATCTGCTCTGAATCTAATGGTTTTGTATAATAATATCCTTGTACAAGATCAACACCCCATTGTTTTAACAGGTCGATCTCTTCCTGAGTTTCCACTCCTTCTGCTACGACTTTATGTCCCAGATTCTGCATGACTGCAACAATATTTTTGTATAATAATGCGACCTGGTCATCATAGCAGATTCCATTTAGCAAAGAGCGATCCAGTTTGATCGTTGAAAATGGTAGTTTTAGTACCGTATTTAGATTCGCATATCCAGATCCAAAATCATCTAGGCAGATCTGAATTCCTGACTTTTTGAAATCTGCGATCGTCTGATACAATGCTTCACTATACTCTGTCGCAACAGTTTCTGTAATCTCAAATTGAAAATACGAAAACGGTATGTCAAACTCTTCGATCGTACGGAGCAGTTTTTTGCTATATCCTGATTTTAATAATTCCAATGGAGACAGATTATACTTTATACTTTCAATCTTTTCCATAATCTGTGGATGTTCTTTTATGAACTTACAGACCTTTCGGAATTGAAGATACCCAAGCTTTGCGATCTGTCCATGTTTCTCTGCAATTCCGATAAAAACTTCTGGTGAGATCATTCCAAGTGACGGATGTCTCAATCGGCTTAATGCTTCCATTGTACGATATCTTTTTTCTTTTAGATCATACAGTGGCTGATAATATACTTCAAAAAGATCCTCTTCAATTGCTGTCGCCATATATTTTTTAACTTCCTGTTCATAAAGAAATCCTTCTTTTGTATGTTGATCATTCTGAATCAGTATCGTTCTGTCTGATTTAGGTTTTAACTGTACCAGATATTCCAGATAATCGATCAATACATCGATCTCTTTGACTTCTTGAACGTTGATAATTCCACATATCGCAGCGGAAAAAGAAATTCGTTCCCCTTTTACTTTAAAAGGTCGTTTAAATAGTTTCATGATCGCATCTTTATTCGTTTCATAATCCATCAATGATGTTGTGAACACAAAAAAACGATTCCCATGAATCCTGAAAACATGGTTTGCTTCATTAATCTTGTGAAGGTATTCTGCGATCTGGATCAGCAATTCATCTCCTGTTGTAACTCCATATAGCTTATTAACTTGTTTTAGTTTCCACAAATCGATCATAAGCAGATGAAGTTCCTTCTTTCTCTTGATCTGCTCTGGAAACCATCTCCTGAAATAGCCTTTAGAATACAATCCGGTCAGGCTGTCTATATATAACTGTGGATTATAAAGTGCCCAAAATAAGATCATAATCCCTAAGGATAACCCAAATCCTGTCATTAATACAGATTGAAATTTCATCTGTATCGTAACACAGACCAATGCAACTCCAAGGAATTCCTTGATCGCCCGAAGCTCATTCTTCTGATATTCTTCCTGATTGATAAAGCAATTTATAATGACAGCAGCTATACAGATCAATGTAAAAATATATGTTACCAAATATGCTTTTCCATGAACATACTGCCCCTGTTCATTACAATAAAAAAACTGTTTATGTAAAACATTGGTCACGATAGCTACTTCCATACATAGTATTGGTACTGCCATGATCTTTATATTTCTTGTTCTTATATCTTCATCACAGTGTCTTAATGCCTGTGTATAATTATAGAAAATATATACAACGATCATCTGCAGGATATAAAGCATCGTGGAAAAAAAGATCATCCATGAATTATAAGCAGGATTACTTTTTACCAATAGTATGGAGCTTAACAAATCAAATATGATATCAAATATTCCTGCAATAATTAAGAACCAGAATGTTCTTCCACTGATATTATTCAGTTTTTTATAACGCTGAAAATGAATCAACAGAAATATTAAAAATACAAGTCCTGCGATCAAAAAATCTATATTATAATCTGTCATTTATATTTCTCCTCTTTTTGTTACAATACATATCCTGATCGGCCTCATATTTCCAATCACTGATCTTCTTCTGTTTTCCTTCTGTATCTTTTAAGAAACTTACCCCTCTTGCAATTGAAAGATAATATCTGTTATTTCTATTATACTTTACGATCTCTTGATCCATTTGTTTCAATAATTCATCCACATTCTCTATTGAATCAAAAATAAGCACACAAAATTCATCCCCGCCGATCCTGTAACATTTTCCATATGTTGCAAATACATTTTTTATACATAGCGCCGCAGAAATGATCAGTTCGTCCCCTGCATTATGTCCATAAAGATCGTTTGTATTTTTTAATCCATCTACATCCATAAAGATCAATGCAGCATTATCGTAATCTTGTGCGTGATCCTCAATGTCTTGAAGCTGTTCCTCGAATGCAGTCCTATTATTAATACCTGTCATACGATCTTCTTTTAGAAGTCTTTCATAAACTTCAAGCTCAGATCTTGTTTTCGCCTGTTCAACAAGATTTACAAAAATACTAGTTAATAACAACTGTTCAAAAATCAAAACACCTACTTCAAAAATGGTTCCATAAAAAGGAATCTCAAGTTTCCAGTACATGCATAATGATAATACCCCTGCAACGGCCATGATCCCAAAGGCATTCATAATGATCTTAAGTTCGCTATCTTTTGTTCTTCGGTATTCTTCTATCATCAAAACAACAATGGTTATTACTGCAATGAACAAGAGCACATGTGTTACGAACAGCATATGGACCATATGGATTTTCAAACATTTGTTTAAAATTCCCTGAATCAACGCATTCGCATAAAATAACAAATTGATCACATCTAAGACTTTATATTTTTCAAACTTCAGTGTATTTTTTACAAAATGAACCATCGGTACTGACATCAGCATAAATGCATAAAAAGAAATCATTCCTGTCAGTGCCGGAAATGATGTATATTCCTGTGCTAATGCTGAATCTGACAAAAACCAGATCCCACTTAGTGCCAGAAATGCTGCTATGTTTAAGAATCTAGTGCTGTTTAATTTAAAATGCTTCAGATAAATTCCAGTGATCAACGCTACAAAACTTAAGAAAAACATGATCGCGATCATCACGATACCTACTATTTCCTGTTGAACATGAAATCCCATAACTACATCTCCACGTCCAACTAAAATATCATCAAGCTGATAACTCCCGTTACTTCCGTTCTGATATATGATCTTGATAACGGTTCCCTTTTTCCCATGTTCTGGGATTCTCGCATCGCAGCTTAATTTAGATTTCATTTGATCATTGCGATGAAAATTAGAATCACTGTATCGATAGATCAACTGATCTCCAGCATAAATTCTAACAGAATATTTTGCTGCCTTTGTTGTCATCAGATATCCTTTGTATTTCTGGGCGATCGTATCATTATATAATACAAGTTTTCCTTGCGTATCTGCCTTTATCTTCTGATTTAGATCTACTTGCACTTTTTTATTATCTTGTATTCGATACCACCCAGTTGTCTCTGTTAATTTTCCTTTTGTATTCTTTACCTCTTTTTTTATGATCCCTATGCAGAGTAACGTCATGACAACGATCACGCAACAGAGTAACATTCCTTCTGTTAACTGAATTAATCTTTTCTTTTTATCCATATATTTTCCTTCTCTTTTTAGATTTCCAATATACTCATTATAAAGAAAAAAATGATCTCTGACAATCTATTTAGAGATTATCCTGAGGTCATTTTTATGATTTCATTTTTTTCAGTTATTTTTGTTCTTCAGAAAACCGTTTTTTGGCTCTTACGACTTCCTCTACATGTTTTGCTACGGTTGTACAACATCCTCCAACTGCACTTGCTCCAGATTTCATATAATTGTATGCGTATTGTTCAAATGACAAGGCTGACTGTTTGCCAAACCAGACTTTCTTCACTGCATCGTACTCTTCCCCGCTGTTTGGGTAAACTCCGATCGGAATATCACAGTTTTCTTTGATCTTATGGATCAATCCTGTGATATATTCTGGTTTTGTACAGTTGACACCGATCATTTTTAAATGGGGATATCCTTTTGCAAATGTTGTTGCACATTCTGCGATCGGTGTTCCTTCGCAGATAATATTTTCACTTAGACATGAGAAACTGATCCAGTAATCATATCCATATTCTTCAGCAATTTCTGCCTCAACTTTAGCTTCTTTTAGAGATGGTACTGTTTCAAATAAAATGATATCTGCTCCTGCCTCATGTAACAGTTCGACTCTTCTTTTGTGAAATTCCTTTAATTGTTCATCTGTAATACCATAATTTCCACGGTATTCGGACCCATCTGCTAAATATGCTCCATATGGCCCTGCTGCACCTAGACACAGTGGCCACGCTCTTCCAGCTTCACGTCCTTCTTCTTCCCACCATTCATCTCTTGCTTCACAAAAAATCTTAACAGCACTGCGTATAAAATTTTCTGCTTCTTCTAACGTATATCCATTTTCCATAAGCCCTGGAATGGATGCCTGATAGCTGCATGTGATCCCACAGTCTGCTCCTGCTTTGAAGTAATTTTTGTGAACCTGTTTGATCAGTTCTGGCTGTTCCGCTAAGATCTTAGCTGTCCATAACTTGGAATTCAGAGAGACTCCCATATTTTCCAGTGGTGTGGACATAGAACCATCAATGATCATGATCTTATTTTCTTTGATGATATTTTCAATAGAATTCTTCATCATAAAACATCCCCTTTTTCTTCGACTGTTTCATAAGATACTTTTTCTGGATGTTCTCCTCTTTTTAATGCTGGAATAAAGCGATCCCAAAAATCATTATATAGTCGCATGATCTCTTTTCGTTTGCTGTAAATAAAGATCAATGTGACAATAACATAAACTGCACTTAACAAGTCGGTTGCGGCCCATAAAAGATCGGCTTTGATATTATAAAATAATAAACATGGAAGCATATAATATACCATGTAAATTGGTGTTGCGATCTTATTTGCATTGGAATCTCCAAATGCATAATTTACAGATTTGGCACAGGAATAATACATTCCAATGATCGTTGTCCATGCAAAGACTGTGATTGCCAGAGATAAGAAATATCCTCCGACATTTCCATATGCCACCTTAAATGCTACCGTTGTAAGCTGTGCACTGGTTACGTTTGGATAGTCAATATATGAATTTGTAAGGATCAATGATAATGCTGTCACAGAACATACCACGATCGTATCTAAGAATACTTCTCCCCATCCCCAAGATGACTGGCGTACCGGGTGATCTGTAATTCCTGCTGCGTGTGCAACGATTCCGTATCCTGTTCCTGCATCATTTGAATATAATCCTCTGGCAATCCCATAACGCATCGCTTCTTTGACCGTTGCTCCGGTGAATCCTCCGACTCCAGCCATTGGTGTAAACGCACTTTTGAAGATCAGTGTGATCGCTCCTGGTACCGCATTGATATTCATAAGTAAGATTCCTATTCCTCCAAAGATATAGAGCATCGCCATGATCGGAACAATTCTTTCCATAACAGATGATATTCTTTTTAATCCTCCCGCAATCGTTAAGAAACAAGTGATCCCTAACACGATCACAGCAAGTAAAGGCTTGATCCCAAATGCTTCTTTTAAAGAATTTACAACGGATTCTGTCTGTACACAACATGTCCATGGTCCAAGGACAAAACAACAGATTGCAAGCAAAAAGGCTCCTTTTTTCCACCCGAGTGCATTTTTCATTACAAATGATCTATCACACATGTACTCGTCCATTGAATTCTTATATTTTACGCGATATCGCTGTCCAAGAATGATCTCACAAGCTTTTGTAGACATTCCAAGAAGTGCTGAGATCCACATCCAGAAGATCGCGCCTGGACCTCCCATCGTGATCGCAGTTGCCACACCACCGATGTTCCCAACACCGATCGTATTGGCCATAGCTGTACATGCTGCTGCGAATCCAGATACAGTTCCTTCTCCTTCTCCTTTCCCTTTGAACATCTTTCCAAATGTATTCTGGAAATGAAATTTAATCTTTGTGATGTAGCGGAACTTAAATTTGATCGATAAGTAAAGTCCTGTTCCGATCAGAGCAATCGTCATCGGGGTTCCCCATAGGAAATCCGAGATTGTCTGAATCACTGTTAATAGTGTTTCCATATATTTTTGTCCTCCCTTTGTAGTCATGATACGAAAAAAGATACAGAATCCTATGTCCTGTATCCTTTCCCTATTATTTTTGTATGTTTTATGTTAAACCTTATTGTAAGAATAAGGTCAAGATTTTTCTAACTTTTTTTCAACAGAATCTGCACTTCATAATTCGCATGTGCATAATTATCCAGATTATCTTCGTATTCCATTGCCAACATTAACTCTGGTTCTTCTTTCCCTTGAAAATAATTTATGATTCTCTGCGGGTTCCAGTTTTCTTCCAGAATCTTTTCACGAAAACAAAGGTATTCTCCCTCTGGGAGTTTATAGATGTTTTCAAAACCTTTTACTTTTTCATTTAAATAGATGAAATAATAATCTGGCCGGAATTTTTGCTCACAAAATTTGGAGTAAGAAATCTTGTACCCGTACTGTCTTAAGTACATGGCATTGTTAATTCCCTGCTCACTTTTTTCTTTTGCCAGACGAATTTCCATATCTGCCAGAAGATCACTTTCATAACATGGAACCTGCAAGTAATATCGTTCTTTTAAATGCATGATACATGGTGCGTCTTCATTTCTCTCCATATATGTAAAATAATCTTTGTACCAGTCAACCATTTCGATCTGATGACGGATCTTCTTTTCTTCCCATTCTAATGCCTTTTTCTGTTGATCAAGAAAAGGGAGTAATCGTTCTACCTTCTTACTAAGCATCACTTCTTTAATATCATCTAACGGCATCCCCAGACTTTGCAGATATTTGATCCTATCTATAAAATGAAATTGTTCGTATGCATAATATCGATATCCAGTTCTTTGATCGATCTTTACTGGTTTTACAAGTCCAATCTTATCATAAAACCTTAAAGTCTGTGTTGTGATTCCCATCAGACTCGCTGTTTCTCCGATTCGGTAATATTCTTTCATCTATGATCCACTCTTTCTTTCAGGGCTGTTTTTTCTTATCATAGCATATTCATGTTTATTTCTGAACCATATCCATTGCAAATAAGGCTGCTCCAAGTGCACCACATAACTGGGCTTTGTCACTGATCACAAGTGTCGTTCCAAGTTTTTCTTCTAATGTTTTTACCAATCCTTTATTCTTAGACACACCACCTGTCATCATATAACGTTCTTCCCCTCCAACTCGTTTGGCAAGCGCTGCTGTTTTGGATGCCACGGCTTTATTTAATCCATGAACAATATCATCTGTCTCTTTATTTTGTGCGATCAATGATACGACTTCTGATTCTGCAAATACAGTACACATACTGGAGATCGTAATATCTTCCTTGTATGTAAGTCCTGCTTCACTCATCTGATCAAGATCCATTTCCATGGTCCTTGCCATCATCTCCAAGAAACGCCCAGTTCCCGCAGCACATTTATCATTCATAACAAAATTTGCAACCGCTCCATTTTCATCCAGACGAATCACCTTGCTGTCCTGTCCGCCGATATCAATGACTGTTCTTACTTCTGGATTCAAGTAGTGCGCACCTCTTGCATGGCAGGTGATCTCTGTGATACTTTTATCTCCATCAGAAATTGCAGTTCTTCCATATCCTGTTGTGACCATGGCATCAATGTCTTCTCTTTGAAGTTTGGCCTGTTTTAATGCTTCCTCCAAAGCTCGTTCTGCCCCCATTGCTGCACCAGCTCCGGTTGGCAGAATGATCCCTGTTACGATTTCCCCATCTTTATTTAGGATCACAACATCCGTACTCGTAGATCCGCTGTCGATCCCTGCAAAATATCCTTTTCCCATTTTCTTTTCACCGCTTTCTAAATTATCCATATTCATACTTTCCGCAAATGCTTCTAATCTCGTCAGTAACTGTCCGCTGCTCTGAACCGTATAATCTGATTCGATCTTTAATAATGGCACTGCAAGGTTTTGTTTTACCTGTGCATATTCAAAGCTGTAGAAATCACAGAATTTTACGGTATGATAGATGACTCCTTTTAAATTTGGGTCATTGTATAAACGTTTTCTTCCGCTGTTGTCCATCATGCGCATACAAGGTGTCTGTCCTAGTAGTTCTGCTGCATACCACTCCATTAATTCATCAAAATCTTTAGTCCGTGGTGGTTTTATTTCGCCAACACTTCGGTTATTGACACAAGTATCATTTTCCACTGGATACGGCATGGATTCTTTGACCATTTCATATAACTCATTTCCCATTCTTGCCCCAAGAATACTGATATATGGTTCTTTCTGCTTTTGTGGTTCTTTGAATGCTTCGATGAATCTTGTCTGGTCAAATTCAGATCCTTTGTAAGAAGCATAGGCTCTTGCAAGTCCTTTTAACTGTAGAACCGTTCGCTCTCTGCTGCATTCTCCGTCACTGTGCAGCATATCGATCATATATAGAAAATCAAGTTTTCCGCTGTCTTCAAGAATATCATATACGCTTCGGATCGTATCACAACAGTTTACAAGAACCAGTTCTTTGACTTTTCCACTCATAACGGCTTCTAATACGGCCTTTCCAAACCCGCAGATATTTGGGTGTGCGATCTGGTCTGCAAGATCAAATCCTTCCGGCATCTGATTTAAATTTTCACATTCCCCGCCAAATGCCTGTAATAATTCAATGGGTGTATATTTGCAAACGTAATATGTCTTACTCATCTTGTCCACCTTCCATTTCTTCAGCACCAAGCATCTCTAAAAATGCTCCTAGTCTGGTCGATGTCTGTCCTTCTCCACCGTGGCTTCGATCACATCCATCTCCATCTAATAAAAGCATTGGTATTCCTGCTGCTTCAAACTTCTTCTTTGCAAGCTGTGCTGCTCCAAGTGTATGTTTGCAGCCCCAGTGTCCAAACCATACTGCTCCATCTGCTTTCACATCTTTTGCATGGCGGATCCCTGCTTCAATTCTTCTTATTGCACTTCCATTTAACCCATGATAAACCATTCTTCTCGCCATTGCATCATATGGATCTTCTGGGTCAAAATCAGGTTCAAAAGTCCGACTTAATTCGCATCCTGCAATCTGTGCACTTTCATTAAATGCCAATGCTTCCTGTACCGCTCCTGACCAAAATGGAATCGTATGCATCCAGTAGATTTTCTTTCCTTTTTTCTTTGGTGCTTCTTCAATATCTTTTAGTAACTGATCCACATATTTTTCTTCTTCTTTTGTTCCAAGTAAAATATTATTTGTCATTCCCGCATAAAGTGGTGTAACAAGATCTGTTTTGATTTCTTTCTCCGCAGATTTCTTCTGACATTCGATAAACTTTTCCATTGTCCGTTTGCTTCGCTTCATTCGTTCTTTCAGTCCATCTTCCGTGATCGTATTTCCTGTACACTTCTCTAAAAACACTTTAAGATCTCTGATCTGATCCGCTACATATCTGACATTTTCTTCATTTTGCTGCATTGGCACATCGATCGCAAATGCGGGTACATCATATAATTTTGCCAATGTTTTAAATGTTAAAAGATTTGCATCACAAGTCAGATTTGTATAAACGATACACTTTGGTTTTGGTAAGATGTTTTTCTGTGCTGCTCCTAAAAATGTCTTATGATAGCTGCATAATGTTTCTGAAATTCCTGTGTTCTCTGCCTGCTGTAAGAATGCTCGTTCTGCATTCGATGCGGACAGATAGCAGGAAAATGCTTCCACATTGTATGGATGCAATCCTGCTTCGTGCAAGATCTCACATGGTGTAAAAATACTGACGATCGCACATTCCTCTGGATTTTTAAGAGGCATCAACATTGTATTCATCATCAGATGTGCAAGATATCTGTCTGCTGACAATAATCGTTTGTCTGGCGTAAATCTGTATTTTAAGTTCTGGGCTTCCCATCCAAGTTTTAACAATGTTCTTGCTCTGTCTGGGTTTGTATTTGCCCATTTTTCAATATATTTTCCATATGTCTCTATGATCTGCATCTTTATTTCACGTCCCTTTTTTTATTCTAATGAATTATATTACTTCTTATTATTTGAAAAATCAACTACTCAATTTATTATAACTACAATTTTTTCTATGTTTATGTTACAATTTATTTCTATGTTTAAATACAAAATTTATTATGATAGGAAGGGAAATAAAGATGAATAATAATAAAGAATTCTTGGCAACCGAGCCCATCGGAAAGTTGCTGCTAAGACTTGCAATCCCGACTTTGGCAGCACAGATGATCAACATGCTTTACAACATTATTGACCGCATTTATATCGGACATATTCCAGGAAGCGGTGCTTTGGCTTTAACTGGAGTTGGAGTTTGCATGCCCCTGATCATGATCATTTCAGCATTTGCTGCTCTCGTTGGAAATGGTGGCGCACCTCGTGCTTCGATTTTGATGGGGAAGAAAGATCTTGATTCTGCGGAAAATATTCTTGGAAATTGTTTTACGATGCAGATCATTATCTCTGTGATTTTAACTTTGATCATGTTTTTTGGAAACCGTACATTTTTGATGGCATTTGGAGCCAGTGAAAATACAATTGAATATGCAGTCAGTTATATGAACATTTATTCTCTTGGCACGATCTTTGTACAGTTAACACTTGGAATGAATGCATTTATCACTGCGCAAGGATTTGCGAAAACTGGAATGTATTCTGTTTTGATCGGAGCCGTGATCAATATCATATTGGATCCGATTTTTATCTTTGCATGCCATATGGGCGTTCGTGGTGCCGCACTGGCTACAATTATTTCTCAGGCTTGTTCTTGTGTATGGGTATTGAGTTTCTTGTTTGGAACAAGATCAACACTTCGTATCAAGAAACAGAACCTGCCACTGAAAGCTCCTGTGATTCTGCCTTGTCTGGCTCTTGGACTTTCTTTGTTTATCATGCAGGCAAGTGAGAGTATCATCTCTGTGTGCTTTAACTCTTCTTTGTTAAAGTATGGTGGTGATGTGGCCGTTGGTGCCATGACGATCCTTACCAGTGTCATGCAGTTTGCGATGCTTCCTCTTCAGGGACTTGGACAGGGTGCACAGCCGATCATGAGTTATAATTACGGTGCAAAGAATACGGATCGTGTAAAGGGTACTTTCTTCCTCTTATTGAAGGCAAGTTTGACTTACTCTGTCATCTTATGGGGACTCGTCATGTTATTCCCTCAAGTGTTTGCTGGTATTTTTACTTCAAATCCAGCCCTTGTTATATTTACGAAGAAAGCTCTTCGTGTTTACATGGCAGTTATGTTTATGTTTGGAATTCAGATTTCCTGCCAGATGGCTTTTAACTCTCTTGGAAAAGCAATTTCTTCTATTGTTGTTGCTGTTATGAGAAAATTCGTACTTTTGATTCCTTTGATCTATATCATGCCTCATATTTTTACAACAGATCAGACCACGGCTGTTTATATGGCGGAACCCGTTGCTGATTTTATTGCGGTAACATTTACAGCGATCTTGTTTTCTGTACAATTTAAGAAAGCTCTTACTGTAATCCATTTATCCTAAAAAAGAAAAGTCTGGAAAATTCTAATACTTTTCCAGACTTTTCTTTTTATCATAGAGTCATAGACAAAAGAGTCCTAATCTCTCTTTAATTTCACTGCCACACCTTTTTCAAGACTTTCATGAACTGCTTCTGCAATCAATTCTGCCTGTAATCCATCATTTCCATCAGCTATAAATGGAAGATCATTCTGTAAACAGTAAATGAAATCGTTAATTGGTTCGATTCCGAATCCACTTGGTCGTCCACAGTTATTTAAGATGAAATAAGAGTTTGGTGTGCGTAATTTGCTATTGTTATAGATTTCTACTCCACGATTCTGAGAATCGATCCTAAACATTGCATTTTCACACAGGATCTGTGTTCTTCCGTCATTATTTTTTGCAAATCCTTTTGGTAAGATCCAAGAATTTTCTACTGTCCAGTAGCATCCATTTTCCATTTTCAGTGTTGCCTGGATAGAGTCGTATGTATCAACTCCTCTTGCTTTTAACACTTTCTTTGTTCCTACTGCGTATACTTCTTCTACTTCACATCCCATATACCAACGGACCTGATCGTAACAATGTGTTCCTAAGAAATGTACAGGGCTTGATTTGTCTGCCCAGTTGAACCATTCTGTTGGAACATCAATGATATCGTCCATGCACATATATCCACGGATTGGTGCTCCTGATTCTTCGTTCTGAAGTTCATTTCGTACATTGATCGCCGCTGGATCCCATCTCTTATGATAGTCGACCGCAACTCTTACATTGTATTTTTCAGCTTCTGCTAAAATTTTCTTCGCATCTTCTGATGTTGTTGCTAATGGCTTCTCCACCAGAATTGGTTTTCCATGACGGATCGCTGCTAATGCCGGGTCCATGTGGAAAGCATCTGGTGTTGCAATAGATACAGCATCAATTTCTTCGTTATCCAACATTTCATTTACGTCATTGTATGTTTTTACATTGTATTCTTCTGCAATTCGGTCTGTGATCTCTTTATTTAAGTCACATACTGCAACTAAATTTGTGTTTGGATTCCATGTATATGCATTTACATGGTTAATTCCATAGATTCCTGCTCCTACTACTGCAACATTCATAACCTTCATTTTAAATCTCCTCGTATAATATCTTTTAGATACATAAATACATGTATCTAGTTACCAAATAAAT
>OGIN01000855.1_pt1 | contig 21478 bp, 18 predicted proteins | sample 1571851 | NCBI WGS metagenome assembly OGIN01 (sample SAMEA2582123, study PRJEB24529) | metagenome | biome: Human gut stool | place: China | collected 2011 | reverse complement strand
ATCAGATATTTTCAGACCGACCGAACTTTGACACGCATCGTTTCTCCCCCCTTATATCGACATAGGCACTTATGAAAGTTGCCTCAACGGATGCATCTATTGTTACGCCATCAAAGGCAATTACAACAGTGTGGAATATAACACTAAGAAACATGACAGGAATTCGCCTTTGCAGATCGGGCATCCGGCAGAAGATGATGTAGTGAAGGAACGGGAAATGAAAAGTCTGCGAAACAATCAATATTCATTATTCTGAATCACGCCCGGACTCCAAATAATTTCTTCGCATAAGAGCAAAAAAAAGGCTATCTATCCCAGACAGCCAATCTTTGTTAACCTTAAATCTAATACTATGAAAAACACAGTACAAAGATACGGACTTTTGCCCCATCTCCAAATTTTCCGGCTAAAACGGGACATCTTATAACATGGTTTAATAGAATCAGAACCGCATTAACAAATAAGCAACTTCATGTTAACATTTAGCAGTCTTCTTAAATATTTAGCCCATAAAACTGAATGAGATGCAAAAGTTTTCGAATCTGTTGCCGATTCCTATTAATAAGAGTTTACAGGCAACAACAAATCCATTCATTAGCTGTTAATTAGAGGAAGGTAATCATCAAATTCTCAACATATATGAAAAGATTTGAAAACAAAGTAGTCGTCATCACCGGTGCTGCCGGTGGCATTGGCGAAGCAACCACACGCCGCATCGTCTCCGAAGGAGCAAAAGTAGTCATCGCCGATCATTCGCAGGAAAGGGCCGACAAGCTTGCCGCCGAACTCACTCAATCAGGGGCCGACGTGCGTCCCATCTATTTCTCCGCCACCGAACTCCAAAGCTGTAAAGAACTGGTTGATTTCGCCATGAAGGAATACGGTCAGATAGACGTACTTATAAACAACGTAGGCGGAACCGACCCCAAACGTGATCTGAATATTGAAAAGCTGGATATCGATTACTTCGACGAAGTATTCCATCTGAACCTTTGCTGCACGATGTATCTTTCTCAGCAGGTCATTCCCATCATGACCACTCACGGAGGCGGAAATATCGTAAACGTAGCATCTATAAGCGGGCTGACAGCCGACGCCAATGGCACTCTCTACGGAGCCAGCAAAGCAGGTGTCATCAATCTGACCAAATATATCGCCACCCAAATGGGAAAGAAAAATATCCGCTGCAATGCCGTAGCACCGGGATTGGTTCTTACCCCTGCCGCACTGGACAATCTGAACGAAGAAGTACGCAATATATTTTTAGGACAATGCGCCACACCTTATTTGGGAGAACCCGAAGACGTTGCCGCCACCATTGCATTCCTGGCCTCCAACGATGCACGATACATCACCGGACAGACGATTGTGGTAGACGGCGGCTTAACCATTCACAATCCTACCGTTGAATTATCATAAATATACCCCGGACAGTACATCCTGCTTTTTATCATAAGAACGATTGGCTATCAAAAAGTATCTTACTCCTTGCCAATAAAGCCAGATGTACTGTCCATTTATTCTCTTCTTCATCCCCCCTCTCAGTATACTCCAAAGCCTTTTTTTCTAATTAACAAATAAAAACTCTCTTTTTCTCCTCGATGTTACCGATAGGAAACATACTTTTGTGACCAAGTAGTAACAACATCATAAGACAATGGAAAAAGAGATGATCAAAAACAGGCAGGCAACGGAACTGGCACTGATCAAAGCCGTTGATGACATTATCGAAGAAAGCGGTTTCGAAGGACTGGGAATCAATGCCGTGGCAGCCAAAGCCGGAGTAGCCAAAATGCTCATTTACCGCTATTTCAATTCGCTGGACGGATTGATAGCTGCCTATATCCAGCAAAATGACTACTGGATTAACTTCGACGAAGAATTGCCGGACCCGGAACATATCGGTGCTTTTATCAAACAGGTATTCAGAAGGCAAATTATGGAATTAAGGAAAAGCTATACGCTGAAACGCCTTTACCGCTGGGAGTTGACGACGAATAATAAATTCGTCAGAGAACTGCGCGAGATACGGGAAGAGAAAGGTATCCGACTGGTAGAAGCAGTGAGCCGGCTCTCCAGACATCCGCAAAAAGAGACGGCCGCCGTAGCTTCCATTGTAACGGCAGCCATCAGTTATCTGGTATTACTTGAAGAGAACTGTCCGGTCTACAACGGACTCAGAATACAGGAAGAAAACGGTTGGGAACAACTGGAAACAGGAATTAATCTATTGGTAGACCTTTGGCTACAGAAATAAACAAAATCAAATGAACAAGATGACAATGATGGGAGTATGGCTGATCGCCTTATTTAGTGCCGGATGCAATCAGGATTTGGTAGAGTACAACAGCAACGACCTCAAAATCTCCATCGAAAAGGGAGAAAAATGGCTGCACAAATTTCCTCTCTTTCTGGGGATCAACAAAAAGAATCCGCCGCAAATCGCTATCTGGACGGAAGATATGAAGGGACATTATCTCTCCACTGTGTATGTGACACATAAAATCGCTACTCAATCCTGGCAGTTCTCCGGCGGCAACCGGAGAAAAGAGGCGCTGCCCCACTGGTGTTATCAGAGAGGAGTAGAATCGGAGGACGGCTTATATCTTCCGACAAAGAAGTCTCCACTGGTCGATGGAATTACCGGAGCGACTCCGCAGGGAAGCTTCCAAGTGAAAATGGTCCCTACGGGAAAACAGAAGCAGTTCATCGTCAAAGTAGAAATCAATCATTCGGCAGATTTCAATGAAGCATTCCCTAAATCCGCCAAAGAAGGGGACGCCAACTACACCGGCGGAAAAGAAGGAAGCGGCCAACCGGCTCTGGTCTATGCCGCAGAAGTTGACCTGACGTCCGGCAAGAAAGAATTTACAGCCAAACTAATCGGACACAGCAGCCCCGATGGCAGCAACGGAGAGATCGTAACCGATACCTCTTCACTTACCACAGCGCTGCATATCGTCAAGAGTATAACCATTCATATCCAATAAGCAAAGTAAATAAAAGGCTGCAACCATGAGCAGGTTATTACTATAAGCATCCGTTCTCTCTTTAACGAGAAAAAATTCTCACGCCTTTGAGAAAAAATTCTCATTGCAGTGAGAACTTTTTCTCAATGCGATGAGAAACTTTTCTCATAGTGGTGAGAATTTTTTCTCATCGCCATGAGAATGATTGAGAATATAGTAATCCGTATCATACTGTATAATAATCATATACGTATTTTGCGTCTTACGGTTTACAGCCATAATTGATTGGTTATAAAGAAGCTTATTCCTAAAAAAAGTGTTTTTTCGCCTATTTTGTAGAAGCATCACCGCCATGGAAAGCGAAAATACCCTAAAATCAGTACTCAACGCTTGCAAATATATATCTATTAACATTCATCCTCATATCCTTATGAAACACTTCATCTTCACTCTGACTCTGCTATTCCTTATTGTCATACATGCTGACGGGCAGACAGACAGCAAACATTTCTCCTATACGACCTATATCGGCACGGGACTTTCTATGGGCCAACCATCTCAAACGCCCTTCAACTGGCAGATCATAGCACACTATCACATCGGGCAACGATTGACCATCGGCGCAGGAAGCGGACTGTCCATCTATGAAAAAGCTCTTATTCCGCTGTATGCCAATGCACAGTTCTTCATGACGCGACCAAAGAAACTTACTCCCTATCTGGAATGCAACATCGGCGGCTCATTGGCGGCTGCCAAAGAAACCAATGGCGGATTCTATCTTTCCCCGTCTGTAGGAGCACAGGTAAAGCTCACTCAAAAACTAAAAATAAATATTGCCTTAGGCTATGAAATACAGCAACTGGAAAGGCTGAAACAGCGGACCGATGAATATTTCCATACCGAATTCAAGGAAGAACTGTCTCACCACTCCATCACCCTAAAAGTGGGATTAACTTACTAAACAAGGATTTATTGCCAATTAATCAGTAGGATTGTCCAACAAATACTAACTTTACAACGTTTTACATATTAAAGAATAAACGGTATGATTGTAAGAACACTGCTGGATACAGACCTCTATAAGTTTACCACCTCGTACGCTTATATCAAATTATTCCCTTACGCAATGGGTACTTTCAGTTTCAACGACAGAAACGAAACTGAATATACCGAAGAATTTCTGGAAGCGCTCAAAAGCGAATTCAACAAACTCAGCCGATTGAGACTTACGGAAGAGGAACTGGAATACATGACACGCAATTGCCGGTTTCTTCCGAGAGTCTATTGGGAATGGCTGTCTTCTTTCCGTTTTGATCCGGACAAGATCGATATTCATCTGGACACAACGGGGCGGCTGCATATTGAAGTCAGCGATTTTCTTTATAAAGTCACACTGTATGAAGTACCGCTGCTCGCCATCGTATCCGAAATCAAAAACAAGTTTTTCGGCAATGTACCCGATATGAGCGAGATACTCTGCAAATTGTCGGAGAAAGTGGAATTGTCCAATCAGCATCAGCTCCGTTTCTCGGAGTTCGGCACGCGGAGAAGATTCTCAATCGACGTACAGGAGACGGTGATCAAACGGCTGAATGATACGGCCAAATACTGTACCGGAACTTCCAATTGCTATTTTGCCATGAAGTACGGCATGAAAATGATGGGAACTCATCCGCATGAGTGGTTCATGTTTCATGGGGCACAGTTCGGATATAAGCACGCCAACTATATGGCGCTCGAAAACTGGGTGAATGTATACGACGGAGATTTGGGCATTGCGCTGTCCGACACTTATACTTCAGGAATATTCCTGAGCAATCTCAGCCGCAAGCAGGCCAAGCTATTCGACGGAGTGCGCTGCGATTCCGGCAATGAGTTTGATTTTATCGATAAGCTGGTAGCCCGCTATAAAGAACTGGGCATTGATGCCACTACCAAAACAATCGTATTTAGCAACGCTCTCGACTTTACGAAAGCACTGGAAATTCAGGAATACTGCAAGGGCAAGATTCGCTGTTCCTTCGGAATCGGCACCAATCTTACGAATGATACAGGATTTGCCCCTTCCAACATTGTCATGAAACTCACGCAATGCAAAATGAATGTCAATCAGGAATGGAGAGAATGCATCAAACTATCGGATGACGAAGGAAAGCATACAGGCAGTCCGGAGGAAGTACAGGCTTGTCTGTACGAACTAAGGCTGGCGAAATAAAGACCGCTCTGAACAGAAAGCCGGGGTACGGGCATAAAAAAAGGAGCAACGCCTTGCTCCAACCTTTGTTAACCTTAAATCTAATACTATGAAAAACACAGTGCAAAGATACGTACTTCTGTGTTATTAGCAAATTATCCAAATAAAAAAGCATGTTTTATAACACGATTTAAAACTTTCATAGAAAAACATCCCTTTTTATTAATACTTTTTCAAGATTTAAACTCCTTGACTGCTCTTCCCAATCTTTCCAACGTCAGTTCACCGGATTGTCTCCAGAGCTGTTCACCTTTTCTGAAAAGAATGAATGTAGGAGTGGATTCAATAGTATAAAAATTAGCGAGATCACTTTCCTCGTCTACGTCTACCTGTACTACCTCGACTATCCCTTCCATCTCTTTCTTGAACTCTTTAATCAAAGGCTGCATACGCTGGCAGTGAGGACACCACGTTGCATAAAATTCTGCCATTACCCAGTCATCACCCGCCAGTTTCTCTCTATTTCTCGTATCACGAGCTATTTTCTTTTCTTTCATATCGATTCTCCTTTTAATTAATTAGTGGGAGTCTTAACAATACAAAAAGAGGAAGGTTTAACGCATAAACATTAATACACAGAGATTTAGTTCTATTGGAAAAGTAAAGGAGAGGAAATCTGCCGGAGTATTCATTGCACAAAACTGAAACTTTCGTGCAAAAACAGAACACAGTATTCAATATTTATTTATCTTTGCCCCCCGAAATGGTTCGGAGTCCGTGTCCAACGGACAACGATTAAAAGGGAATCGGGTGCAAATCCCGTACAGTCCCGCTGCTGTGAAGCTCTATACAATGTCTTATTAATGAACTAATTTATCGCCACTGATGTTATTTCGGGAAGGCACTATAAGACAAGAGTCAGTCAGAAGACCTGCCACTTCGCGTAAAGCGTTCTTCTGCCTCGTGGGTTAGGAGAAAGAACATCATTTGTTAAGCCCCAAATCAAGAAAATACTGTGTTTCTGTCGGATGGACTATGTCTGTGAAGATGGGAAGGCATTAAATAAGTATGTACTTAATTGAGTAAAGTATGATAAAAAAAATCTTAGTAGCCAATCGCGGTGAAATTGCCATAAGGGTGATGCGCTCCTGCCGGGAGATGGAGATAACGAGTATCGCTATTTTCTCCGAAGCAGACCGGACCGCGAAGCACGTGCTCTATGCAGACGAAGCTTATTGCGTAGGACCGGCAGCATCCAAAGAGAGTTATCTGAATATAGAAAAAATCATCGAAGTGGCAAAGGAATGCCATGCAGACGCTATTCATCCGGGATATGGTTTCCTGTCCGAAAACGCGACTTTCGCCCGACGCTGTCAGGAAGAAAATATTATTTTCATCGGACCGGACCCCGAAACGATGGAGGCAATGGGCGACAAGATATCCGCCCGTATTAAAATGATCGAGGCAGGAGTCCCTGTCGTTCCCGGCACACAGGAGAATCTGAAAAGTGTGGAAGAAGCCGTAGAACTCTGCAACAAGATCGGTTATCCGGTGATGCTGAAAGCGTCTATGGGTGGCGGCGGAAAAGGTATGCGCCTTATCCACAGTGCGGAAGAGGTGGAAGAGGCTTATACGACTGCCAAAAGCGAGTCACTTTCTTCGTTTGGCGACGATACCGTTTATCTGGAGAAGTTCGTGGAAGAACCTCATCACATTGAATTTCAGATTTTGGGCGACAAACACGGAAACGTGATTCACCTGTGCGAACGCGAATGTTCCGTACAGCGCCGCAACCAGAAGATTGTAGAAGAGACGCCATCGGTTTTCGTGACTCCCGAACTACGTAAAGACATGGGTGAAAAGGCGGTAGCCGCCGCCAAAGCGGTCAACTATATCGGTGCAGGCACGATTGAGTTCTTGGTCGACAAGCATCGCAATTATTACTTCCTCGAGATGAACACCCGTCTGCAAGTAGAACATCCGATTACGGAAGAAGTGGTCGGAGTGGACTTGGTGAAAGAGCAGATCAAAGTTGCCGACGGCCAAGTGCTCCAGTTGAAACAGAAAGATATCCAACAACGCGGCCATGCCATCGAATGCCGTATTTGTGCCGAAGACACGGAAATGAACTTCATGCCGAGCCCGGGAATCATCAAGCAAATTACAGAACCGAACGGAATCGGTGTTCGTATCGACAGTTACGTTTACGAAGGATATGAAATCCCGATCTATTATGACCCGATGATCGGCAAACTGATCGTATGGGCTACTAACCGCGAATATGCCATCGAACGGATGCGCCGCGTACTCCATGAGTATAAACTGACAGGGGTAAAGAACAACATCAGCTACCTGCGTGCCATCATGGACACTCCGGACTTTGTGGAAGGCCATTACGACACAGGCTTTATCACCAAGAACGGCGAGCATCTGCAACAATGCATCATGCGCACCAGCGAACGTGCCGAAAACATTGCCATGATTGCTGCCTACATGGATTATCTGATGAATCTTGAAGAAAACAGAGGTGACGCAACGGACAACCGTCCCATCAGCAAATGGAAAGAATTCGGTTTGCACAAAGGTGTACTTCGTATCTAAACTAAAAAACAGCATTCAATTATGGAAATTCATATAGGAGACCGCATAGCGGAAATAGAACTCGTCAGCAAGGAAGACAATAAAGTGGTACTTACCATTGACGGAAAGCCGTTTGAAGCAGATGTTGTGATGGCCGAGAACGGCAACTGCAACATCCTGATGGACGGTCGCAGTGCAAACGCACAACTGATTCGCCGCGAAAACGGTAAAAGCTATAAGGTAAATACGCACTATAGCAGCTTCAATGTCGAAATCGTGGACAGCCAGGCAAAGTATCTGCGTATGCGCAAGAAAGGCGAAGACGAACAGAACGACCGCATCACTTCCCCAATGCCGGGAAAGGTGGTGAAAATCCCTGTTACGGCAGGGCAGGAAATGAGGACGGGAGATACCGTCATCGTCATCGAAGCCATGAAAATGCAGAGCAACTATAAAGTGACTTCAGATTGCCGTATCAAGGAAATTCTGGTTCAGGAAGGCGACAACATCACCGGTGACCAGACATTAATAACATTAGAGCCGATTGTATAATACTAAAAACGGATTGCATCATGGAAGAAATAAATAAAGCATACGCCACGTTCCAGGAACGTGACCACATCGCTTCCCTCGGTGGGGGCGTGGAAAAGATTGAAAAGCAACACGAAAGCGGAAAGATGACTGCCCGCGAACGCATCGAAATGCTGCTCGACAAAGGTACTTTTGTTGAACTGGACAAGTTGATGGTTCACCGCTGCACCAACTATGGCATGGACAAAAACAAGATTCCGGGAGACGGCATCGTATCCGGTTACGGAAAGATTGACGGGCGCCAGGTATTTGTTTATGCCTACGACTTTACAGTCTACGGAGGTTCACTGTCCGCTTCGAACGCAAAAAAGATTGTGAAAGTGCAGCAACTGGCATTGAAGAACGGTGCTCCGATAATTGCGCTGAATGATTCCGGAGGCGCACGTATTCAGGAAGGAATTGAAAGCCTTTCCGGCTATGCGGATATTTTCTATCAGAACACAATGGCAAGCGGGGTGATTCCTCAGATTTCGGCTATTCTTGGTCCGTGTGCCGGAGGCGCCTGCTACTCTCCTGCCCTCACCGACTTCATCTTTATGGTGAAAGAAAAGAGTCACATGTTTGTGACAGGTCCGGATGTGGTAAAGACTGTGATCCACGAAGAGGTAAGCAAAGAAGAACTGGGCGGTGCCATGACACACAGCAGTAAAAGCGGTGTCACTCACTTTATGTGCAATACCGAAGAAGAACTGTTGATGAGCATTCGCGAACTGCTTTCCTTCTTGCCTCAGAATAATATGGACGAAACGAAAAAGCAAAACTGTACTGACGAAACCAACCGTGAAGATGCCGTACTCGACACCATCGTCCCCGCAGACCCGAATGTACCATACGACATGAAGGATATCATCGAACGGGTAGTAGATAACGGCTATTTCTTCGAAGTAATGACTAACTTCGCAAAGAATATCATCATCGGTTTTGCACGTCTGGCAGGCCGTTCGGTTGGTATTGTCGCCAATCAGCCGGCCTACCTTGCCGGTGTTCTCGACATTGACGCCAGCGACAAGGCAAGCCGTTTCATCCGTTTCTGCGACTGTTTCAACATTCCGTTGATTACTTTCGAAGATGTGCCGGGATTTCTTCCCGGATATACGCAGGAGAACAACGGTATCATCCGCCACGGTGCTAAAATCGTTTATGCGTTTGCCGAAGCTACCGTTCCCAAACTGACAGTCATTACCCGCAAGGCATACGGTGGCGCGTATATTGTGATGAACTCCAAACAGACAGGTGCAGATGTGAACTTCGCTTATCCGAGTGCGGAAATCGCAGTCATGGGTGCGGAAGGTGCGGTAAACATCCTGTTCCGCAAAGCGGATGCAGAGACAAAAGGTAAAGAACTGGAAGCCTACAAGGAAAAGTTTGCCACTCCCTACCAAGCTGCCGAACTGGGATTCATCGATGAAATCATCTATCCGAGACAAACCCGCAAACGTCTGATCCAGGCACTGGAAATGACAGAGAACAAGATGCAGACGAATCCGCCTAAAAAACATGGAAATATGCCTTTATAAGTTATAGGCGGTTAGCTATAATAAAAGAGACTGTTTCAGTACAGGTGCCCCCATCTGTTTCTGAAACAGTTTCTTTTTTTCATATAAAAAGCAGAAACGCTTTCACGCAAAATAGATAAAACTTTATACCTTTGCAGTATTACATTATGAAAAACCTGAAAATATGATTAACCTGAAATGTACATTTGCCGTCACGGCCGGATTGTGCTCATCTTTGGCCTATGCACAAAAACAACCGCACATTATCTTAATTATGACCGATCAGCAACGTGGCGACGCCATGGGATGCATGGGTAATGAATCTGTAATCTCCCCCCATCTGGACGCTTTGGCAAGCGAAGGAACGTTGTTTATGAACGGATATTCTTCGTGTCCCAGCAGTACCCCTGCCCGTGCCGGACTGTTGACCGGACAGTCTCCCTGGCATCATGGCTTGTTAGGATACGGTAAAGTTGCCCCCAAGTACAACCACGAAATGCCTCAGATGCTGAAAGATGCCGGATATTATACCTTCGGTATCGGAAAAATGCACTGGCATCCGCAACGAATCAAACACGGTTTCGAAGGAACGCTGCTGGATGAAAGCGGACGCCGGGAAGATCCGAATTTCATCAGTGACTATCGCTTATGGTTTCAAATACAGGCACCGGGAAAGAACCCGGATGAAACCGGAATCGGATGGAACGATCACGGAGCAGCTACCTATAAACTGAAAGAAAGTCTGCACCCTACTTATTGGACCGGTGAAATGGCTTGTCAGATGATACAGAATTATGATAACGGCAATCAGCCCTTATTCTTGAAAGTTTCCTTTGCCCGTCCCCACAGCCCGTACGACCCGCCTCAACGCTTTCTCGACATGTATAAGGATGCGCAGGTTCCCGATCCCGTCATTGGTGAGTGGTGTGGGAAATATGCCAAAGAACTGGACCCCGAAAAAGCAGCCAAAGATGCTCCCTACGGCAACTTCGGAAATGAATATGCACGTCACTCCAAACGCTATTATTATGCCAACATCACTTTCATAGACGAACAGATAGGGCGTGTCCTCCAGACCTTAAAAGACAAGGGAATGTATGATAATTCCCTTATCATTTTCGTTTCCGATCATGGAGATATGATGGGAGATCACTACCACTGGCGGAAGACTTACCCGTATGAAGGATCTACGCACATACCTTATATTATTAAATGGCCAGCCAAAGCGCAAGTCGTTCCCGGCAAGGTGGATAATCCCGTAGAACTCCGTGACCTGCTACCAACTTTCCTCGAAATAGCGGGAACCTCCGTTCCCACCGACATAGACGGACGCTCTCTGCTATCTCTGGCTAAAGGCACAGAAACGGAATGGCGCAAATACATCGACCTGGAACATGCCACTTGCTACAGTGATGACAACTATTGGTGTGCCTTGACCGACGGAAAGATTAAATATATCTGGTACTTCTATACAGGTGAAGAGCAATTGTTTGACCTTGCCAAAGATCCTAAAGAGCTGCATAATGCTGTGAACGACAAGAAATATAAAAAGCTGCTGACAGGAATGCGTGCAGAAATGATCCGCCACCTCAGTGAACGGGGAGAGGAATTTGTGAAAGACGGTCAATTGGTTGTCCGCAAAAAAACGATGCTTTACGGTCCTAACTATCCGAAAGAAAAGCTATAAATATAGCCTGCCCGGATGAAACGCATCACTTTCGCCACAAATTGTATCTATCATACAGATAAAATGGGAAGTTCTCAGTGACTGACACTTAATTTATCCGTCTAAGATTGTACAATTTGCGGTGAAAGTGATAATAAGTATTTTGCAAGGAGACGTTTTTCCCTTACATCAGATGATTTCTCCTACATCAGATAAGGAGTGAGATACTTCACAAGGAAATATCCGCCGACTACCAGCCACACATAAAGTAAAAGAGCCAGTACGAAAGGTTTGGCTCCGGCCTTTCTGAATTTATCGATGCTTGTTTCTGTTCCGAGTGCCGTCATAGCCATTGTCAGCAAAAAGGTATCCAGTGTGTTAATACCTGCCACTAACTGCGCAGGAAGCAAATCAAAAGAATTGAAAGCGATGACACCCATAAAGCCTATTGCAAACCAGGGCACTGCAATCTTCTGAAACTTCTGCCCTTTCTGCACTTGTCTTTTCCGCGCTCTCGCCACCAGATAGGTAGTAATCAGAAGCACAGGAACCAACATCATCACACGAATCATTTTCACTATGATGGCAGAATCCGAAATACCGTTTCCCATCGCATCTCCGGCACCTACTACATGGGCAACCTCATGCAGGGTAGCCCCCGTATAAATCCCCATCTGATCGGGAGTCAGTGCACAAAATCCGTTCCGGTACAAGAAAGGATACAGAAACATGGAAATAGTACCGAAAATCACGACAGTAGACACGGATACAGCCGTTTTATATGGCTTAGCCTTGATGGTCGATTCAGCCCCCAGAATGGCGGCGGCTCCACAAATTCCACTTCCGATGGAAGTAAGTAATGCGATACCACGATCCATTTTCAACAACTTACCCAAATAGATGCCGCCACAAATAGTCACAGCCACAATAATCACATCGATCAGCATAGCCGGCAACCCGATAGCCATGACATCCTGAAAAGTCAATCTGAAGCCATATAAAATGATACCGATACGCAGAATCTTCTTCGAGCAAAACTGGATACCCGGCACCCACGTTTCCGGAAGGTGGTTTCGCAGACTATTGGCATAAAGCATACCCAAAATGATACCGACAATCATCGGACTGAAAGAAATACTTCTTACAAAAGACATCTCGCCAATATAAAACGCAGCACAAGAAAATAATGCTATCAACAGGACACCGTGCAGCATGCTGCTTCTCTTTTCATTGAACATAAATGATTTGATTTAAGTGATACTAAATTATTTCTTTTTTGCAAAGGAAGACATTTTCCGGCAGACTGAATCACAGAATTTTATTATGTCGGATAATCCCTGGTTATACCCCCAAAGCGGTTATAATAAAAAAACGGCACCTCGATTCACATCGCAGCACCGTCACAACACAAACACAAAATAAAACACGACAAAACTACTATGCAATCTTACCTGTAATGCCGGGGAGGCATACCTTGCTTGACTTATCTATATTCGCATACCCATAAGAAGCTTTATCAGGCGATTTGCATAATAAATAACGCACCAATTCGGATTTTGTTCACAAGAGTTCTGAAAAAAATGAAGTTAAAACGGCTTTTTAACAAAAAAAACGGTACCCCGATTCACATCGCAGCACCGTCACAACACAAACACAAAATAAAACACGACAAAACTACTATGCAATCTTCCTGTTATGCCGGGGAGGCATATTCACTGACTCATATATATTCGCATACTTACAAGCAGCCATCAGGCGATTTGCACATATATAACATCCCGATTTTCGTTTTGTTCACGAAAAAAAGAGATTGAAGTTTATTTTCTCCCTTTAAAATCTTTCAGAAAGCCTTCCATCAACCATTTGGCAAGGGCCTGACGGTTGGAGTCCATCACCAGTCTCCGCTGGTCAAATGTATTCTGTATATTCCCCAGTTCGACAAAGACTGAAGCGGGGGTAGTGTGTGAAAGTACATATAAATTGCGTCCGCTCACCGTTCCGGAAAAGCCGCGGTTCGGCTGATGCTTTCCATATTTGGATTCGAACGTATCTTTCATATTGTTTGCCAGCCGTTTGCTTTCGGCTTTCTTATTGGAATGATAGAAAAAGACATCCGTCTGCTTTTTTTTGCTGCGGCTGTCTACATGAATGAAGATAGCGCGGCAGTAAGTATAGTTCTGACGGTCTTTCCGATAAAGAGCATTGATTTTATTGCAACGCTGCTGAAGACGCTGTACCTGATTCAATGGAATCGGGTCGCCCATACAAGTCTCACGCTTGCTGTTAGAGAGGTAAGCGTCATTACGGATACCATCTTTAGCATCCTGAATAATGATATGCACTTCCGCCCCTTCCTGCATCAGATTCCGGGCGAGACGAAGTGCAATGTCATAGGCATACTCGTCTTCGTGAAGTTCGTGCTTCCCTACCCGTCCGATGGCCCCCGGATCAGGACCGCCGTGCCCGCTGACCACATAGAAACAGGCACCTGCCAGTCGGTTGGAAGTGACCTTTACATTCGCCAGTTGCTTACCGAAAAGAGGTTCATGAAGAGTGGTTCCTATTTTCGAAACCTTTGAGGGTTGTTTTCTTGCTGAGGTCTCTTTATCAGCCGCCTCTGTTGGAACTTTTCTTTTTGCAGAAGTATCTCTCCCCGAAGTTGTTCTTTCAGAAGCCGCCGCCGATCTCTTGACAGGAGGAATAGTATACGTTACCCCCAGCTTCAACACATTCCCTTTCCCCAGCTTTGCCTTATTCAGTTCCACAAAATCATCGTAATATTTCTTTGGAGCACGGTTGTGACGCAGCAAAAAAGTAGAAATCCCCTCACCTGCTTTCGGAGTAGCTTTTTGTTGCGCCTGCACATCAGCCAACGAAAGAAGAAAACTAATTAATAAAAGAATATAGAATCTTTTTTTCATATTCGACTACTACCTTATCAGTATCATTTCACTTATAAACAGGACAAAAATACAATTATTTTCCCTACTTTTGCCCCGTTAAAACTTTTTTTGGCAATAAAACTTAAAACCCTATATCATTATGGCAAAACAATTCAAACCCGAAACCCTGTGTGTACAGGCCGGATGGACGCCTAAAAAGGGTGAGCCGCGTGTGCTGCCCATCTATCAGAGTACAACTTTCAAATACGATACCAGCGAACAAATGGCACGCCTTTTCGATTTGGAAGACAGTGGTTATTTTTATACCCGCCTGCAAAACCCGACTAATGACGCGGTTGCCGCCAAGATTGCCGCCCTTGAAGGTGGTGTAGCTGCTATGCTTACATCCAGCGGCCAGGCAGCCAACTTTTATGCCATTTTCAATATCTGCCAGGCAGGAGATCATTTCGTTTGTTCATCCGCCATCTACGGAGGAACATTCAACTTGTTCGGTGTCACCATGAAGAAACTCGGCATCGACGTTACATTCGTTCATCCGGATGCCAGCGAAGAAGAAATCTCGGCAGCTTTCCAGCCTAATACAAAAGCACTGTTCGGAGAAACAATCTCCAATCCTTCTCTCGAAGTGCTGGATATCGAAAAGTTTGCCCGTATCGCACACAGTCACGGAGTACCTTTGATTGTGGACAATACATTCCCGACTCCTATCAACTGCCGTCCTTTCGAATGGGGAGCAGACATTATCGTTCACTCCACTACCAAATACATGGATGGACACGCAACAAGCGTAGGAGGCTGTATCGTCGACAGCGGCAACTTCGACTGGGATGCCTATGCAGACAAATTCCCCGGACTCTGTACACCGGACGAATCTTATCATGGTCTGACCTATACAAAAGCATTCGGCAAAGGTGCTTACATCACCAAAGCAACTGCACAACTGATGCGTGACCTCGGCAGTATCCAAAGCCCGCAAAATTCTTTCTTACTGAATCTTGGACTCGAAACACTGCACCTGCGTATGCCTCAGCATTGCCGTAACGCTCAGAAAGTAGCAGAATATCTTTCTAAGAACGAGAAAGTGGCCTGGGTTAACTATTGCGGCCTGCCGGATAACAAATACTATGCACTGGCACAGAAATATATGCCGAACGGTTCCTGCGGAGTGATCTCCTTCGGACTGAAAGGCGGACGTGATGTCTCTATCAAGTTTATGGATTCATTAGAATTTATCGCTATTGTGACTCACGTAGCTGATGCCCGTAGTTGTGTGCTTCACCCCGCCAGCCATACTCACCGCCAGTTGTCGGATGAGCAGCTGATGGAAGCAGGTGTACGTCCCGACTTAATCCGTTTGTCCGTAGGTATCGAGAATGCGGATGATATCATTGCGGATATCGAGCAGGCATTGAATGCGTAAAAGCTGATTACTATCAGATAACAAACAGCAAAGGCACAGGACATTTTGATTCTGTGCCTTTCTCTTTTCACCAATGCTTCATCCCTTTCTTATTTACTGCCTATCATCCTACTTCTCAATAAGAAAGTTAATTTCTAACAGAATATGTTTAATCATGAACTGATAAATCGCTATAGATGTTTATCTTTGTAAGGAACCAAACTCTGTATAGATATGAAAAAGATTTTATTAGTAGCACTCGCGCTGTGCCTTTCTTACGGATTTGCTTATTCCTGTTTATTCAATCATTCAATTAATCTGACCACAAAGATGCAGAACTTCGAAACGGATTCGTTTACCACCAAGAACGGGAAAAGCCTGAAAATCACTTTCTTTAAGCATGCCAGCTTGTTAATAGAATATGCTGGAAAAAAGTTTTTTGTTGATCCAGTCTCTGATTACGCAGACTTTACACAGCAACCGAAAGCTGACTATATCCTGATAACACATGAACACCATGACCATTTCGATACCAAAGCAATTGCTGCGATCGAAACCCCGGATACAAAAATTATTGCCAATCCGAATTGCCAGAAGATGCTGGACAAAGGACAAGCCATGAAAAATGGTGATATACTGCAAATTACACCCGAAATCAAACTGGAAGCAGTACCTGCTTATAATACAACTCCCGGTAGAGATAAATTCCATCCCAAGGGACGTGACAACGGATATATCCTCACTGTGGGCGGCACCCGGATTTACATTGCCGGAGACACGGAAGATATCCCGGAAATGAAACAAATAAAGAATATCGATATAGCCTTCCTGCCTGTCAACCAACCGTATACGATGACACCGGAACAAGCTATACAATCTGCTAAAATCATTCAACCGCATATTTTGTATCCGTACCATTACGGAGATACGAATATCAATGAAGTGAAGGACGGATTAAAAAACGAAAAAGAAATAGAAGTACGTATCCGTGCTTTACAATAAAAATACAAACCTAGTTGAAAAATAAAAGGACGTTCCTGGGGAAAAAGGGGAAATGTGGGAACAGGAACGTCCTTAGAAACATAATAATACAAAAATCCGGACTTTCGCAAGGGCGCATCTTTGTTTCTCGTCTTATGGATATCCCCTTCATAAAGAAGTAGTGCATTAATCCGGAAGATATCAGGAGAAGGATTATTATGATTGAGCTCTTGTTTATTTAATTATCTCTGTATTCGTATATCTTATTTATTATAGAAATGAAAAAGAATATTTATCGTATTATAGTGATGACTGGTAAGCCGTCTGAATATAAGTACCAATTACATTGTCATTATTCATCTCGATATATCTCTTTAGTAATTTCGAGAAATCGGATTTTATCTGTTCCACCGGCTTATCCGTACAAGCAGCAGAATATGCATCTATAGCCAGAAGAAAATCCTGCATCCGTTCGTTCAGCATCGTTCCTTCCGTACAAACGACATCGGCAATACTCGCTTTTATGGTACCGTTTTCAATCACAACAGGCAAGCGGTATTCCAGTCCCATTTTACTGGCATGGATCGAAAGTATCTTTATGACCGGATTTTCTATTTTTGTCGTGTCTGCAAAAGCAAACTTTCCATTTATTATCCTTGCGCTGTCAACAGGGGCATCCGTCGAAACATCTTTCATGTAAACCATTTTACCCTCAAATTCCGGCAGAGGCGCACTGCCGTCAATTCTGTAACCTTTTATTTGAGAGCAAGCTCCCAATACTAATACCCCAATGAAAAAGGGCAAAAGTCTTATACATCTATTCATCGGACTTTTATTTCTTCTTGAAAAGAAAGAAAAGCCGCCCGCCAATACCAGCAGAGCGGCTTTCACTTTTCATTTATACATTTGTATAATCATTGTTCGTCAGAATCTGAAGCCAAGTTTCACCACAGGCATTTCGAAAATCTTGATGTTATGGTGACTGACATTGTACTTATCAAATCCTTTCGGACAAATTTGTATCAAATCATAGCGATAAGCTAAAGGATGCATCTCGAACCCGAAAATAAATCCTTTGGCAATGCTATACTCGATACCTGCTACGGCAGCTACTTTCAGACCATACATCTGACCGGCTTTGCTTCCTGCGGTATAGACCTGAGAAGGAAGTTCTTCCGAATCATCGCTATCCTTATAGGTATCACCGGTGTATGGTTCTGTAGTTTCAATGCGTGCCATCTGGAAGCCAAGGGCGCCTCCTACGTATGGATGAATACGTTCGTTGCGAGTCTTGAAGTAATAGTTGGAGCCGACAGAGGTATACCAGTTATTAGTCATCTGCGCATTGATATAACTTTGCGCGGGTATGATCATATCGGGTACACTGTTGTCGCCTTCTACATAGTCTTTCTTGGGAGTCAGGCTGATGTTCATGCTAAACTGGAAATTGATGTCCCAGTTGTCAGACAGAAAATACTTGCCTTCGATTCCGGCTATATTGACCAGACTATTATTATTCAGACTACCGATATTCAGATAGCGGTTCAGGTCACCGGAGTTATCCGTTCCTCCATTGGGAAGTCCGACGACTCCTTCGGTGTTGGTGAACTTGGGAAGCAGATAAGAGGTGTTCTCATTAAAGAACTTTCCGCTACCAAGTAAAACCGAAACCTGCCACTGTCCTTTCTTCGGGGCAAACGACGCATCATCACTGCTGCTGTAACGCTGCGCCAATGAAGGCGCAGCTGTTATACAGGTCAGCAAAAGTAATGTGCATAGTTTCTTTATCATTTTGTTACTTTTACGTGATTAGTTTATTACTTAGTCAAAGTTTCCAAAATGGTCTTCACGTCAGCAAGAGCTTTGTTGTAGATAGAAAGTGCAACTTCATAAGCCTCTTGAGCTTTATCCATCTTAAGCTGAGCCTTTTCAACATTATATGCCAATGTATATTTACCAGCTTTAAATAATTCAATGCTTTCTTCTGCCACTTCAACCGCTACTTGATAATTAGCAAGAGTCTGTTCAGCTAAAGCTACATTATTTTTCCATATATCAGCATATTGTTCTGCTGTAATAGGATTTGTAGCTGTACCACCGGTAATAGAATTGATTTGTGCAACAAGGTCCTTTTGAATTTGAGTCAAATCATCAACGTAACTCTGACAGCTAATAATTTCAGCATCAATATCGGCAGTATATGCATTCTTAGCATCTTCTGCAGCATCCACATCATCTTGTGCTTTTTCCACAGCAGCCCACATTTTAGCAGCTTCTGTAATAAATGGATCCATCTTAGCATCATTAGCCTTAATCTCTTTTTCTAAGTTAGTCAAGACTTCGGTCAACATTGTTTTAACTTCATCCAACTTATCTTTAGCTGCAATCAAATCTTCACAAAGTTTCACAGCATCTGCAGTTTCAATTTTAGCACCCAATAATCCATAAGATGCAGCATTGATAGTCATATTATTAGCATCTGCATGCTCACGTACCTCTGTTTCTGTTACAGGTGTCAAACGACCCATATTATCATAGACACCAAGTGTGTTACCAAATGCAGATATTGATAATCTCTTCAAGCTTGCTTTTGCTATTGAATCATCGTACTTAACAGCTACCAGTTTGGTGAAATTTTCATCACTTATAGTAGTCTTTAATGTTTTCTTATGACCAGCTGCTTCAGCATCATCTGTTAAGAAAGCTCCCTTACCACTGATATCTTCCAGTGCAATATTTTCTTTCAAATCCTGTCCATAATAATCCTGAGCCAATGTAGCATAATTATTCAATGCTGTAGATATGCCACCAAATGCTTTTATTGCTGCATTTTTAGCATCTGTAATAGCTTTGGTATTTTCTGTCTCTTCATCTGATCCAGACCAAGCAGCCGCACCTGCAGCAATTGCAGCATCTTTCACCTGTTGATTAGTCTTCACATATTCCTCTGCAGCTTTTTTAGCTTCTGTAGCTTTAGCAGGAAGTACAATTTCTTCCAACTTAGCTATTTTTTCTGCATTAGTGGCATTAGGCTTATCTTGATTAAATTTGTTCCAAGCTTCCTGATCTGCAATATTAGGAATCAATCCTTCAATATACTTAGCATCTTTTGCATCTGTAATCGATTTATCATGTGCCTTTTTATACAAATCATCATAAGCTTTATTATACGCAGTGATTGCAGTTCCAAGTACAGTAATTGCATCATTGTAAGATTTAACGGCAGTCTTTATAGATGGATTATTCTCTTCATCTTTATCAGTAGGTACAACTTTTAAAGTCGCTCCGTTAGAACTTACAGCATCAACCAATACCTGCCATTCTTTTGAGCCTACAAGATATGCCTCAGCAGCTTTATCCGCAGCTTTCTTTTTACCTTGCAAAAGAGCCTGCTGTTGAGCTATACTTTCTCCACTTACACCAAAATCATCTATATACTTAATCCAAGCTTCAACTTGAGATTTAGTTGTAAGAGGTGCAGAAGTTAATACTACGGTTGTAGGATCTTCAGCTTCTTCAATATTCTTAAGGTCATCATTATAATCTTTCTGTTTGTATGTTGAAGCAACATAAGAGAATATACCATTTTGATATCCTACAGGTGTACTAGAAGCTCTGCTGAACAACTCGACAAGAGCAGCATTTATCGGTTCTGACTCATATGCTTTAATCTTAAGAACAAAATTATCACACTGATCCAAAGAATCAGCACTAGCTTTTTTATAAGCTCCCCAAGCGGTTTTAGCACCAGCAGCATCATTTTCAGTACCTAGTGTATCTTTCTCTAACTTTAATACATCTGCAGCTTTATGGTACTCTGCACTATTAACAATCTCTGATTTCTTTTTTTCAGCTTTACTTTTTTCTGTTGTAGCGTCTTGAATCTTCTTATCCAGTGCTTTCACTTCTGCATCCCAATTTACAGAACTAAATTCGTCAGCCAAAGCTAATAATCTTTCGTTTTCCTTTACTACTTTTTCTTGTCTTTCAACAGTTAACTGAGCTATTTTGAGGGCAGCTTCCAATTGAGGCAAAGTTTTTGTTTTCTTTGCCATAATAGCAGCATCATACTCATCTTGAGCTGTTTTCAAGGCACCATAGTATTGTTCCAGGCTAGCAGAAGCAACATAAAGTCTTTGCTGTGCTTTATCAATAATTGCTTTTTCTCCATCAGAAAGCAGAAGTTTTCCAGCTTCAATCAGTTTCATTGCATTATCATAAGCTTCCTGTGCCTGTGCAGTCTGAGTCTGATAGTTCAGCATAGCAGCTTTGAAGATTTCAGCTTCTTCAGCCATTTTATTTTCCCAGTAAGCTTTGTTTCTATTAGCTTCGGCAATTTTAGCTTCTGCTTCAGCTTTTGCTTGCTCTGTAGCAGCTTGTGCGCGCTCTACTTCCAATTCTTTTAGTTTCACGTCTAAAGCATGCATTTGATTATCATACTCCTGGTATTGATTGCTCAATTCTTTAGATTTGTTTACCAGTTCCTGATAAGCTACTTGTGCTTTTTGCCATTCCACTTCCACCAGCTTTACCGCAGCCTGTGCTTTAATCAGTTCGGATTTTGCTCCCCGCAGATCAACGATACCTTCCGGTTCATCGGTATCAATACATCCCGTGAATGTAGCTGTCGTACCCGCCATTAGTAAGGTTGCGACTAAATACGTCCATTTTCTCATAAAAGTAAATTAAATGTTATACA
>OGIN01000846.1_pt1 | contig 22030 bp, 25 predicted proteins | sample 1571851 | NCBI WGS metagenome assembly OGIN01 (sample SAMEA2582123, study PRJEB24529) | metagenome | biome: Human gut stool | place: China | collected 2011 | reverse complement strand
ATGCTGAGGTGTACGGCAATGCTAGGGTGTCCGGCAATGCTAGGGTGTCCGGTGATGCTGAGGTGAAAAAAGATGATGATTACATGGTTATTGGTGGAGCTGGTCGTTGCAATCGGTTCACAACATTCTTTAAATGCCGAGACAAAACAATCAAGGTAGTATGTGGGTGCTTCTTCGGAACGATTATTGAATTTCGAGCAAAAGTAAAAGAGACACATAAAGGAAATAAGCACGAAAAAGTATATTTGGCTATGGCAGATATGGTTGAATTGCAGTTAAATGATGACGACAAATAGGCAGTTTAAGTTGAGTTTAAGGAGATAGAACAATGAACACAGTACAAATTATGGGTAATTTAGCACGTGATCCAGAAGTGCGTTATACCCAAAGTGGTCGAGCGGTGGCCACTTTCACAGTAGCAGCAACGAACACATACATTGATAGTGCTACAAATGAAACAAAAGAACAAACCGCTTTCATCAACTGTGTGGCATGGGGCAAGCTAGGTGAAGCAGTAGGCAACTACCGCAAAGGAAACCGCTTATTTGTAGAGGGCAGAATTCAAACAAGAAGTTACGAAACGCAAGAAGGCCAAAAGAAATATGTTACGGAAGTTGTTGCAAATTTCGTAGGCGTATCCGCTTTAAATGATGCGGCAACAGAAAGCAACTTTGATAATTTTTGCAGATGATAAGAACGATGAAAACGTTCCGTTTTGAGGTTCGATATGAAAATACTAGATGCGTGTTGTGGTTCTAAAATGTTTTGGTTTGATAGAGAACATAAAGAAACGGTTTATATGGATAACCGAACGGAAAATACAACACTATGCGACGGTAGGAAGTTAATCGTAAAACCGGATATAGTTGCAGATTTTAGAGAAATACCATTTGAAAACGAAACATTTTATTTGGTTGTGTTTGATCCGCCGCATCTGGTGAGTGCTGGCGATATGTCATTTCTAAAATTGAAATACGGAACATTAGGGCAGAACTGGAAAGAAGATATAAAACAGGGCCTTGCGGAATGTTGGCGAGTACTTAAAGAAAATGGAACGTTAATTTTTAAGTGGAATGAAGAACAAATAACCTTGCCAAAAGTGCGCCCGTTATTGCCAATTGAACCGATTTTAGGGCAACGGCGCGGCAAAACAGTTTGGTTAGTGTTTTTTAAAGGTGAATAAAAATGAAATCACCATGTAAGGGTTGTGAGTATAGGGTGTTAGGCTGCCATAGTACATGCGCAGCCTATGCAAAATACAGTAGCAATCGAAAAGAGGAAATAGAAACCCGTTATATCCGGGGCGATGTGTACGGGTATGTAAAGGATAGTAACAACCGCATCAAGCGGCGTATCGGTAAATGTTAGAAAGGTAGATATGAAATTTATAGACTTTTTCAGCGGTATAGGTGGCTTTCATTCTGGCTTAGAAAAGGCCGGTATGAAGTGCATTGGCTGGTGCGAATTTGATAAATTTGCGCAAGCATCATACCGCGCAATGTATGATACAGATAATTTATGGTTTGGCGATGATGTAACAAAGGTTAAGGGAAAGGATTTACCAAAGGCGGATTTATGGACGTTTGGTTTTCCTTGCCAAGATATAAGCATCGCCGGCAATCAAAAAGGCATCAAAAAAGGTACTAGAAGCGGCTTGTTTTATGAAATTATGAGGTTATTAGATGAGTGTAAAGAAAATAAACCCAAATGGCTTATGTGTGAAAACGTTAAGAATTTGCTATCAATCGACGGGGGGGGGCGGGTTCCTCAACGTTGTCGGTGAAATGGCCGAAAGAGGGTATAGTATCGAATGGGGTGTGTACAATTCCAAAAACTACGGAGTAACGCAAAACCGAGAACGCGTGTATATTGTTGGATATTTTGGAAAAGAACGTCCCGGAAAGTTATTACCTAACCCAAGAGAAAACACAACAACTCTTAAACAAATCGTTGGCGGTTCCCAAGGTATGAGGGTATACGATCCAAAAGGAACAAGCTGCACTTTATCCGCACAGGGGGGCGGAATGGGTGCAAAAACTGGTTTGTACACAGTTACAGAAAGCGGTGTATATAATTTCGGTAATGCTACTGCCTATAAAAATGATTACACAGTATTCGCAAACGGCATAGCACGTACATTAATGGCGTGCACATATAAACATGTTCCTCAAGTAGCTATTAAGAACGCAACAAAACAAGGATATTCGATGGCGGAAGTTGGCGACGGTATAGATCTTGCGTATCCAGAAAGTGAAACCAGAAGAGGACGTGTACAACCGCAACAATCAAACATTTTAACAACTAGCGATAATTTAGGTGTTCTTGTAAATGGAGAACCAATAATGATTAGAAAGCTAACGCCTAAAGAGTGTTGGCGATTGCAAGGGTTTTCCGATGCACAATATGAAAAAGCGGCGGCAGTAAATAGTAATTCGCAACTATATAAACAAGCTGGTAATGCGGTTACGGTAAACGTTGTAGAGGAAATAGGCCGTCATATTATGAGTGCAGCAAATGAAGATAGGGGAATTGATAAATGAATGTAAAGGTAGACATGGGAAACAGTAGAGTTTTTACATGTGAGCAACTAGCCAGCGCATTAACGCTGGTTATTGAAAACATGATTTTAAAACCAAAGGTAACGCAAGACGGATTTTTGATTACGCTTGAATACAAATACCATAAGGACGGCAAAACGAAGCGATTGCGGCACGTACTTTCCAAAATGGTAATGAAAGTATTTAACGGAACTATTGAAGCGTACATTTACAATGTGCGGCAATATATAAAGGCAATTATTGTAAAAGGGGAATTATACGATGAAAAGTGAGCAAAAATGGTTATTGCAAGAAATGTATAACGAAGGTTATCGAGATATTAAAATTGAAGGTGTTTACGCGTTTTTCGTAAATCCTACATTTATTGAAAACGGCGGTAATTTTAAAGTACGCGATCATACCCCAAGAATTCCATGCAAGGTACTGGGGTTAAATCCGAATACACGTAAATATTCCATTGCGGCACTATTGGGTGTAGTGGATTGGGAAAAGGTTCAGATTGATACGCCAATAGTTGTAAAAACCAAGGTAATGAAATTAAAAAGGCATTTTGCTGGATATAAACCCGGTAAGGTTCGTTATTTTGGTGGCGGCTTGACTAGTTGGAGCAGTAATTGTGGTGAATTTGGAATTGAAGAAATTGATTGCGATAAAGTTGATTTAGTGGAAAGATTAACGGTGGTTCCTTATGGGTGTGATTGATATTACATTAAAAGGACGGCCAGCAACTAAAAAGAATAGCGGGCGTATTATAACCAGAAATGGGAAACCCATTATAATACCGTCAGAAGCCTATAAGAATTATGAAGAAGTTTGCATGTGGCAACTGGCTGGAAAGAAATTGCATATATCTGGCATCATCGTTGTTGAATGTAAATACTATCTTCCAAATAAAAGAAGTTGGCCGGATTTAATCGGATTGCTACAGGCAACTAGCGATATATTAACAAAAGCCAAAGTCATTGATGATGATAAGTGGATATGTTCTTATGGCGATAGTTGTATAGCAGGTATTGATAAAGATAACCCACGTGTAGAAATTCGGATAATGGATAGGAAAAATAAAGTATTGGAAGCGTTATTGAAATGAGGTAACAAATGAAATTGCTTAATAAAATTAAATGCATGTTAGGATATAAACGCTATAATGTGGACGTTATCAAGGTTAAGCGATGCATGCCGGGTGTATTATTGCCGAAAGTCGGCAGCGAAGATGCTGCCGGCATGGATTTTTATCAACCGGAAAGCGTAGTTATAGAACCGCATCAAACGCAATATGTAACGCTAGGCCTAGCGGTAGAAATTCCAAAGGGGTATATGTTGATGTTAGCACCACGATCTAGCATGAGCAAAACGCCGTTAATTATTCCGAATTCATTCGGGGTGATTGATGCGGATTATAGGGGCGAAATAAAAGCAATTCTACACAATACCAGCGATACGCCGTATTTAATTCAAAAGGGCGATAGATTAGTACAGGGAATTATGGTACCAGTTGGCGCATTGAAACTGTTAGAGGTTACACAATTAACCGAAACGGCGCGCGGTGCTGGTGGTATTGGTAGCACAGGGAAATAACCATGATTAAGTTATTGTTTGATGCTGCATTGGCGTTTTCGCTAGTGATAGCATTAATTAAATTAGTATCAATATTTACGATGTAGTTGATAAGGGGCAATATAAACGCCCCTTTGATACAAATAGGCGAAAGGGGAAATGTGTAATGCCTATTATTGATCCGATGTATCTATACTTGATTGAGGTACTACATAATTTAGACGTGTTTAATCAAGGCGTTTTTATACTGGCATCAAGTATAATGTTTATGCTTGTAATTTTTTATCCGGAAAGCATCAAGCATGACGAAGATAAAAAAATTAAGAAATATATTTATATTTGCGGTTTTGTATGGTTGATATCATTTGTTATTTGTGTTTTTGTACCAACTAAAGATGCGATGTATAAAATGCTTATGGCGCATTATGTAACAACTGATAATATCCAAATCGTAAACGAAACTATTAAAACAAACTTACAAGACTATTTGAACATGTTAGGGAAAACAGTTAAGAACATGCGATAATGAACCATACGGGGGAATAAATGACGGATAAAGAATATAGAGAAATAGGCAAGGAATTCCTAGAACCGATTAAATTAATTTCAATGAAAATTAAATCATTGAAAGAAGATCTAAAGCATTTGCAATCCGATATAACAACGATTGGGGCAGTTGATTATAGCAAGGAACGTTTAAGCGGTGGCGGAACGCCGGGCGGGTTAGACCGGCAAATAGTACGGCTTGAAAGTAAACGCGATGCGGTACATAAAGAAATAGGCGCATTAATTGATGAACGCGAAACGGCGGCGGAAATCATCAATCAATGCACCACAGGGAAAACGAATATATTATTAATGCGTGAGTATATAGACGGCGAAAGCGCGAAATATGCGAAAAGTTTCGCCGATTTAGGAAAAACGCAAGCAGCCGAATTGAAAACACTAGGCCTTATTAATGTAGGTAAATTTTTACACAATACGTATTATCCTAGCATGTATACTGCTAAGTCGGTAGAAGCCGGACTATACCGAACTACAACGGAATAATACGGAAAAGCGATATATAGTATAATTATATTGTCATATGATGCTTTAAAAGGTCATTGGCGTAATTCTCCTATATAGTACAATGCACAGGGGAACTTTGGGCCGTTCCCCTATTGTGTATTGTAAACCGATACCGATAAAAAGAATTCCTTTCAAACATACACAATGCCATTGAGAACAATCCTATCAAATATATGTACTTCCAAGCACAACAACAAAAAGCATAGTAAACCTAATTTCATGTGATCCATATCGGTATTGGTTTAGAGTACACATATAAGCATTGAAAACTGGGGCTATTCGGTTTCCTAGGAACTAGGCCATGGGCCTACGTCGTCGAGAGTGCGGCGGTATGGCTTCGGTTTTTAGTGTTTAATACACGATAAATGAATAAAGCTATCAGAATATGAGGTATATACACGGCGATATATCTCATTTTTTGTATAAAAGTAACATTTGATTATTGAAAACTGAACATAACGCACATTTTTTTTATTTTAAGAGATATCACCTTCATAGTTTCTAATGTCTTTTAGTGCGGCGTGTTCGGTTTTGAGTAATTAAAAAGGTGGTGAAAAGCTAGTGAATATCATATGTACAAAGTCAAAATGTCTTAACAATAAGAATGGCCGATGCACGGCCAGCGAAATATATTATGACGGATTATGCCAAACATATTGCACTAGCCAACACGCCAGCAAGCAGCACGCGGGCATATGCCAACGATCACATGGCAGAATGAAAAGTAAAGATAACAACATACTACGATAGGGGGTGAAACAATGGCGAAAACAACATATACAGATTGGGAAGCAGAAGAAAAGATTTTGCTTTTACAAGGCTGGGCGCGTAATGGTTTAACAAATGAACAAATTGCAAGCAATATGGAAATAGCAGTTTCCACCTTATGGGAATGGCGTAAGAAGTCGCCCAAAATATCGAACGCCCTAAAAATAGGCAAGGACGAAGCAGATATACAAGTAGAAAATGCATTGTACAAAGCGGCACTTGAAGGAAATACAACGGCTATGATTTTCTGGCTTAAAAATCGACGTTCTAAAGAATGGCGCGATAAGATACAACAGGAAATTACAACAGAAAGCGCCGTTAAGTTGGTTATTGATAATAACGAATTGAGTGATACAGATGAGTAAAACAAATCTGTTTCGCGATGTGATACGGCCAACGCCTAAGCAGAAAGAATTCTTGCGGGCAGTAAAGAGTAACATATATACGCTATATGGTGGCGCTGCTGGTGGTGGTAAATCGTATATACTCCGCTGGGGTTTGATATGGCTTTTAATTGACTGGTTCATTCAAACAGGAATTAAAGGCATACGCGTTGGGTTATTCTGTGAAGATTACCCAAGCCTTGATGATCGTCAAATATCTAAAATCAAAATGGAGTTTCCAGAGTGGCTAGGAACTTATAAGGAGAGTAACCACGAATTCACGTTGAATGATGAATTAGGCGGCGGCGTTATCTGTTTCCGTAATTTAGATAAACCGAGTAAATATTTATCTAGCGAATTCGCTGCTATTGCTATTGATGAATTAACTCTAAATAGTCGTGATGTATTCGATTTCTTGCGCATGCGGCTTCGTTGGACGGGTATAAGTGATACTAAGTTAATCGCAGCGACTAACCCGGGCGGTAAGGGCCATATGTGGGTAAAGGATTTATTCATAGATAGAAACTTTACAAAGGAAATGCAACCATTTGCGGATAAGATTGCGTATATCCAAGCGAGGGCGAGCGATAACCCTCATCTATCACAGTCTTATATAGATGCGCTTAACACGTTACCGGAAAAGCTACGTAAAGCGTATTTAGATGGCGACTGGAATATATTCGAAGGTCAAGTGTTCACAGAATTCCGCACCGATAGGCATGTAATAGAACCGTTTGAAATACCTCATTATTGGCAACGATACCGGTCAATGGACTGGGGTTATACGAAACCATATGCAGTATATTCTTATGCGGTTGATTATGACGATGTACTTTATATAACTGGCGAGTATTACGGTTGCAAGCCGGGCATGCCGGATACTGGTACACAGGAAACGGCAAGGGAAGTAGCGCAAAAGATAGAACATTTAAAAGACTATCAAGGAGTAGCAGACCCCGCTATATGGCAACGTACAGGCCACGACGGGCCAACGATTGCGGAAATATTCGCAACTGAAGGCGTGTACTGGGTGCGTGCTGATAATGATAGATTGGCCGGACTTATGCAAGTACATCAACGATTAAAGGAAGGCAAGTTAAAAATATTTAGTAATTGCGTACACTTAATACGAACGCTGCCGGCTTTAACGTATGACAAAATCAGAGTTGAAGATGTAGATACAAAACAAGAAGATCATGCGTATGATGCGGTGCGTTATATGTGTATGGCACGGCCTGTTAAATCAACTAAACCAGATAAGCCGTTTAATGACGGTTATAGATATGAAGATGATATAGAAGGGGAAGGTACTGCATGGGGCGTATGAGTGAAAAGTCGTTACGAGATTACGCCTATAAGGTGCTAAAGTCAGAATACGGCGAACGCGAAGAAAAAGGCGTGATTATTCCCGCTAAATATACCGATGAAGAATTAGCAGAGTTTGCACGAGCGATGCCACAATGGCAAATCGAGCAAATGTACGATATGATTTATGGTTCTGAAATGGTGGAATAATGAATATGGAACAAACATTCGATATATACGAAGCAAAAAACAATGTTAAAAAAGCATTAGAAGCCACGTCAGATTGGCGCAAGGCTGCTGCTGATGATTTTGCATTTATGCAAGGTAAGCAATGGGAAGATGCTGACTTAACTAAAATGCGTGAAGCTGGACGGCCAGCAATCACAATCAATAGAATTCGACCGGTTATTAATCTGTTATGCGGTTATGCATCGCAGAACGAAACAGAACCGGACTTCTTGCCACGTAGTGAAGAGGATGACCGCATCAGTCGAGTGGCAAAAGGAATTACAAAATACTGCTTAGACCGTGCAAATTATCAACGAAATAAGGGTAAATGTTTTAGAGATAAGATTATTTGTGGTTTAGCCAATTACTGGATTAGCTATGAATTCGACTATACGAAACTAGACGGCACTATTCAAATAGAACGTGTTTCTCCGTTCGATGCTTTCATAGATCCAGAATGTAAAAAAGATGATTTAAGCGATGCGCAATATGTTGGCCGGTATAGCTGGGAAGGTACGGCGAAGTTAAAGCAAGTATATCCAGATAAATCCGATGAAATCGACACACTAAGACATAAATATGATGATACTGAACAGGAAGCCGGCATTATCGAAACGGTAGACGGTGAAGCCCTTTGGTATAACAACAGTTACAACAAAATCCGTGTAGTACAGTACTGGTATAAGGAATATGGCAAAAAACACGTATTTATGACAAAGGAAGGATTGATTGATGAAGAAAACCCTTTGTTTGTTGTGTTAATGGCTATGGGTAAAAAGCCTACTAGCATTCCAGATACTAAAATTAGATATGCAACCTTCGCCGATGATGTACTACTAGAAGAAGGAGAAAGTCCTTATAAGCACGGCAAATTCCCATTAGTGCGTGAATATTGCTACTATACCGGTGAACTAGCAGAAGATGAACTAGAACCAGCTGGCGTAGTTCGTGATATTAAGGATGCACAAAGGGAACTCAATAAAAACCGTAGTCAACGCATGCATGTTGTTAATCAACAGTCTTTAGGCGTTAAGTTCTGGACTGGTCAAATAGATGAACGTGTTAAACGTGATATTGAAAAGAACAGTACAAAACCGGGTGCAAATATTATGCTACCTCCGGGAGTAACATTCCAAGACGGAACACCGGCAATGGATAGCAATATTAATTTAAGCCTTGAACAACAAGCAAGTAATGATTTCTATTCCATTAGCGGTATCACTCCGGAAAGTCTAAGCGGTAGCGTTGGCGCTATGAGCGGCAAAGCGATTGATTTACGCCAATCTGTAACTACAGTTCAAACGGCTGGCATCTTTGAACAAGCGAAAGAAGCAGAACGCCAGATTGTTAAATTACTATGGGGTGAAAAGAACGCTCCGGGGTTAATTCCACAATTCTATAACCAATATAAAGCCATGCGCATTATGGGTGATGATGGGCAAAAAGAATTTGTACAAATTGCACCGGGCCTTAACCAACCAATGCAAGAACAGGTTTTAACCGATGCACTAGGTCAACCGCAGCGTGATGCGGAAGGCAACCCAATCAAACAGGTTTTATATGATCTAAGCTGCTTTGATTTTGATATTGTAATCAGCACTAGCCAAGCCAGCGCAACGGCAAGACGTGCTAACCTCTATCAATTATTGGAAGCTAAGAAATCCGGCGTTGATATTCCTATGGATATTATTCTTGATTTCATGGATTTCCCAGAAAAAGAAACAGTCAAGAAACGCATTCAAGAAATGTCAGAAAAGCCAGCCATGCCAGAATTGCGTGTTAGCGGTAGCTTAGATGATATGCCAGCGGAAGCATTGAGTATGTACTTACAAACGCTAGGCGTTGAAATTTCGCCACAACAAATTATGGCGGAGCGCTTAGCATTGAAAGGTAGACAACCAAACATTCAAAATGCACCGCAAATTTTACCGCCTGTGAACGATTTAGGCACTATGTAATATAAACTATCAACACAATAACAAACGCTCCGTAATGGGGCGTTTTTTATATTTCTTTCGCCCTAAGTAATGGCGTTAAAAGGCTTGCTTATACATTATCGCCCGGTAACGGCGTTAAACTGCCATATTCTTATATTCGTCCGGCAATGACGTTAAAAGGCAATAAGGGGTATTTGATATGAAAGACGAATTAGTAAACATCGAAGAAGCTGGTTTCACGCCGGAAGATTTAGAGAATGCTGGCGTTGAATTGGAAACAACCGAAGAAACGGATACACAGGAAACTGCACCAGATGAACCCTCTACAGATGATGCGGTAGAAAGTGATGCGAATGATGCGGAAGTAGAACCGGAAACGCCGAACACAAACGAAGAAACGGAAGAAACGCATGCGAACGATCATAACTTAAAGGCGGCACTTGCACAGGAACGCGCAAGACGTAAAGCAGCGGAAGAACGTGCTAGACAATACGAAGCACAACAACGGCCAATTACATTGCCAGACGAAGAAGTATCAAATATTCGCGACTTTGTACGCCGTGAAGCATTGAAACGCTTTAATATTACGGCGGAAGATTTAGAAGGTTTGATGTATGAAGATGCTGAAAAGTACAACGAATTTATTCGTTTTGAAGCTAATGCAGAATATGCGATTACTAATCAGCAAATTGCAGTACATCAACAACGGCAAAAAAACGTAAATTTTGTGAATGAAATTAAATCGCTACCAAACTTTAATGAGTTGTATCAACGTGGTGTAGAAAAGCTAAACGGAATGACGATGCGTGATGCACAACCTGTCAACGATGCTTTCTATCGTGTTGATAATGGTGAAGGTACGGAAGCCGATTTTGAAACCATTAGAAAATTTGTTGACGAATTGCAAGACGAACGGGCAACCAGTACCGAAGTTCCAAACAACCCACTAGAAGTAGCGGCGACATTGCCAAAGGCTGGCGCTCTAAATGGTGGCGTTCCTACACCTAACAAGGTAACGGAAGAAGATATTTTGAAAGCGTATGACACAGGCAATCTTGATGCATTGCCGGACGATGTACGCAAATATTTTGACGAATTATAAGAGGTAATATATGGCAGAACAAAGAAATCAAGTAACTATCCCAGCGACGTTAGTCCCTAAGATTTGGACTAAAAAAGTATGGCACGAAGGTTTGAAAGAATCCTTTTTCGATAAATTCACGGCTCTTGACGGATCCAATGTAGTACACAAAAACAAAGACTTAACAGGCGTTAAAGGTGATGCAGTTACATTCGGTTTGATGATGAATTTAAGCGGTGCCGGTGTTGAAGGTAACCGTGCGACATTGACTGGTAATGAAGAAGCATTGAATATCTATGACTTCACCGTACAAACTCAATTAGTACGTAATGCGGTTTCTCGCTACGAAGCGGACGATCAAAAAACGCAATACGACATGTTGAAAGAAATCAAAGGTGCGTTAAAACAATGGTTAGCAGATTGGCAAGATAACAAGTTAATCGCTAAACTTTCCGCATCTCCTACCGCTGGTGAAACACTTTATGCATCTTCCGCCGGTACGCAAGCATCTATTACGGCTAATGATAAACTAACCACTACACTTATTTCTCGTGCTAAACGTAAGGCGCAAATGCACGGCCCTAAAGTACAACCGATTAAAGTTGACGGCATGGACAAATTCATTATGTTGGTTTCTCCTTGGGCAGCTCGTGATTTGAAAGATGATGCAAAATGGTTGGCAGCACAACAAAACGCCAACGTTCGTGGTTCTAAAAACCCTATTTTCACAGGCGCATTAGGCGAATATGACGGCGTTATTCTTTACGAATACGAACGCGTATTGAACGACAAAACAGGCGCATCTAGCGCTAACGTATGCCACAACTTATTGTTAGGTAAACAAGCGGCATGCTTTGCGGTATCTCGTCCAGCGAAACATATCAAACAAGTGGACGACTACGGCAACGTAGAAGGTAACGGCATCGCTTTCTATGGCGCAATCGAAAAATCCAAGTTCAATAGCAAAGATTACGGCGTAATCAATGTTATGACTGGTGGCGTAGTAGAAGCGTAAGTATGATAGGCGGGGTAACACCCGCCTTTATTCTTATATGGGGTGAATATGAACGTAAAACAACTCATTAATAGGGCGTTCATGCAAATAGGCGATACCTCGCAAGAACAATATACTCCGTATTACTTAATGGAGTATTACAACGAGGGCAATCATCTATTAAATGCCCTAATCGGTCAATATTGCCCGAGCCTTGCAACAGGCACATTTGAAGGTACCGGAAAAGGACGGATCACTTTGCCTTTTCAATGTATCAGTATATTGAAAGTCAAAGCAGATGATGCGGAAGTAGATAGGTACCAAGTATTGAATTTGCAAACGGTTGTATTTGATGCAGACAAAGAGCAGAAAATCACCGTTGATTATATAAAGACTGCTGGCTATAAGATGCTCGAAGATGATAGCGGACTACCGGCAGAACTAGAAACATTATTAGTTGACTATGTCGTATATAGGGTTATGAACCTTGATATTTCCGGAATATCGGCAAATATGATTAGTGCGTTGCAATCGATTAATAATGGGTTAGGTAACAATGATAGTGTGATTGCGGAAGGATACTGGAATTATGGTAGTAAGAGAATTGATTACTCTCGTTAATGTAGAGTCAAACGAAATCCTTGACGAACAACTAGAATATATCCAGTACATCAACGCAGCGATTGACTGGCTAACAACTATCCTAGTGAGCATCAAAGATCGAGAAGTTGTTAAGAATATGGATATACCGGATAAAAGGGCGGTTCCTTCCGATTTCATGGGGTTCGTTCCTAAAACTGGCTATCCTATCCGCATCATAAACGGTACATTTGAAACGTATGACGGGGAAACGGTTAATCAAGTATTTTATAGCGTAAGAAAAAATCACATTGATGATTTAGACGATACTATTCCGTTTTCCGAATTTTTTCATCAATATCTAGTACAGCTTATATCTTTCATGGTAAAGAAGAAATCACTTATGACTGATTATGCTGCCTATGATAAGACGTTCATCGATTACATCACAGAGCAAATCAAAACGGCACGAGGTATCACATAATGGGCGTAAAACAGGTAGCAATAACAAACGGCTTCCGATTGGGCCTTGATTGGTCGAACCCACCGGAAAACATTGACATTCAAGCCTTAACACAGGCTAGGCAATGCGAATTCGACAGGACAGATAATGCCTTGCGTACCGTTCCGGGTGTTCGTGTATTGTATGATTTTGGACTACCAGTAGAAACGCTATATTATGATGTCTATCGCAACAAATGGTATTTTTCTAGTGGTAGAAATCTATATTCTACTGATTTCAATACTAATACATTACTAGGCACGTTAAACGGCACAGGAGAGCCAAAGTATCATGCATTTGGCGGTGATATTCTCATTGCTAGTGGTGATAAATTACAAGTTATCTCCGGTGCTGGTAAATTGGCTACTATCGAAAGTCCTGTATGCGATATAGTATCCAGCCATTCTGGGCGTGTACTGATTGCATCGACTCATTCGCATCGGTTGAACTGGTCGGCAGTAGGCGACTACAATGCGTGGACTCACAACAATAACGATGCATCTAGTGCGCAATATGTGGACGTTGGCTATAAAGACCAAGGCAGCATCATTGCAGTTGATTTCTTATCACGTGCAATTATCGTATATAAGGAATACGGGCGCGTGTATCAAGTTATTGGCACGCCAGATGCACGGAATTTAACGGTATACCCTCTATCCTATACTGGTTACTGTAGTGGGGCAACGATAAGCGTTGATGATCGTAGTTATTATTTAGGCAATCAAGGATTTATGTCATTTATGCCTACTAATACCTATGCGCAGGTTCAGCCGTTTGAAACCGGGCTGAATATAAATTCATATCTATTAAAGTACATTACAAAAGATTGTGATGTATGGCACATATCTAGCCGTAAGCAAATATGGATTAAGCCATATAATGGCGATACGATATTCATTTACCATTACTTGCCACGCTATGAGGACGGTCGAGGTGTGTTTACATCAAGAAAATTCACGCACAATATCAATGATGCGGTAAACGTGGATAAAGAAGTATACGTAGCATACGGCAATAAGATTGGCATCTTAGATGAAACGATAGATACCGATGACGATGTACAAATTCAAACGTCGATAGTAAGCGGTAATAGGCTTGCAACAAGACAATTCATATTAATTATGAACTACAATTTTGTGACGCACAACCTAATACCCGGCTATGGTACTATTGGCATTTCAAACAAAAAGCCTAAACCGATTGAATTCGCTAGTAAAGCGGTTAAAACCTACTATGCTAATTTCAAGACCTACGATTATAAAGCGTTGATGAACGTCAATGAGTATACGAAGGCTTATAAAATTGGTGGCGGTGCTAACCGTAATGTGCAGTTTAAAATAAACGTTCAAAAGGGCGCTATTTCATTACGCCAGTTAGATTACACATACGAGGAAGTATAATATATGGCTTATAAAGAAAAATACCCTTTGGATATTACGCCACAGGGTGATACAGTTCCGGAAAGTATCAAAAAAAACCGTGATGAACTGTTAAATATTGCGCAACAAATAGAACTAAAAGCCGGCGGTGGTGGTACTGGCGGCGGTGGTGGCGGTAGCCTAAGAAATCGCGTATTAAGTGGCAAGGTAAGCAATGGCGAATTCTCATTCTTAACCGGCGATAATTTAAGCGTAATGATTGACGGCAGTCAAACGCCTGTTCTTGTTTCGTTTGCGGACGGCTTCAACGATTATGGCGCGGTTGATTATATCCAAACAATTAACCGTAAACAAAGCGTATGGAGCCTACCGGCTAATAGTACATCGTATTTATACGTTGAACGTTCAGCATCTGGCGGCCTAACTTATGGCAGTACAACGCTTGAACCAATGCGCCAGCCAAATGCACCAGCAGCGGCAACGGATAAAATGTATTACAATACCACAAACGAAAAAATGTATGTGTATACTGGCACGTATTGGAAAGCTATATTGCGCGTGGTGGTAGCAGTTGCCGTTACAGATGCAACACGTGTTAAATCAATCAAATATTATGATCCATACTTAAATACCGCAACAGATGCCGTAATCGGCACGCGTACGGTTGATGGTAAAGCGTATGAATTAACAGACATTCTTAATCAAATGGCGGAAGCTATTAAAAAGATTGCTGGTGATGCTAACTTTACAAACAACCCAAGCCGTACACTTAAAACCATTACGGATACAGTAAACGGATTAAGTAGTGTATATTATCGTAAAACTGATACAGTAGCAGAAGCAACACACGCGAAAAGTGCAGATGTAGCAACACGGGCCACAACTGCCGATACTGCTACAAACGTTGCAACGTGCGTTAAAAAGGCCGGCGATACCATGACAGGTACGTTAAAGGTTCCGGGCCTTTCCAATGATCCGATTGATTTAGATTATCTTGCTAACAACAAGGCTGGTTATAGTGGCTTTACGTTCGGCGAATTAAATAACTACCGCATATGGGGTACTGCTTATTGGGGTATTGGCGCCATGTTTCCGTGGTATACAAGCCAAGACCGCGTACTAGGTACTCAACTTTATTTTGCTAACAGTAATGCGGCATTTATTCGTTTTGATACAAATACCAAGGGCATGAACGAATGGCAACGCATCGCAACGTTTGAAAACAATAATACGCTAACTTTCCCAAATGGCGCTAAATTGAGGATAGAATAATGCCTAATCTAGTACTAGAAAAAAACGGTCAAACATACCGTTTCGGACTTAACACAGATAGATCCGTAACAAATGGTAAAGCGGTACCGGTTCCATATAACGGCGTTGATTACTACGCACGATATGGAAACGATGCAACACCGTTAAAAATCGAAGTAAACGGCCAGACGTATTATATCCAATATGATGCCATAGAATTTGCGCGGTATTATTGGGAACGCCGTGCAAGTGATACAAGCGGATATAGTACAACTTTGTTTTTTCCTAAAGGCCGGTATCGCGTAACGCTTGACGGTAGAAATAATAGAAGTTGGGATATCAATATTAATGATAGCGGGAATAGAACCGTATCAATCAGTTTTCCGGGTTCTACGAATAACAAGCGTTTAGAATGTTCAATAAGTGGTGTATTTAATGATTACGTCGTATCTGGTTATAACTGGAACAAGGTAATGATTGAACGAATAGGGGATTAATGATGCAACTTGAAAGCCTTGAAAGCATGATAAAAGACTATGAACGGCGCACGGGCGAACGTATCAGCCTTGAAGGTTTTTATTTCGATGAAAACAACAATTACAAAGATAAATATAACTACTACTTTAAATGGTTCCCTAATGCGGGTTTTCTGTTCTGGACTATCAACGAACATGACGGCGAACGATATTTTACTATCTGGCAAACATACGGTGATATGAAAGTAATAGGAAAATACATCGTTGAAGTAATGAAGATGAATGATCTTAATGTAATTGTAACGGCAACACATCGAAGCGTGCGCGGTTTCATTAAAAAGTGGAACATGGAACGTGTTCCAACTATGGACTATACCTATAATGGGTTTGATTACAAAGTACTGAAAACGGTGCGAAAACACCTTGAAGCGACTTTGTAGAAAGGAAAAGCATGTTTAAATTTGACTTGCAATTATTTGGCGGCGGTAAAAAGTCGAAGGTAAGCAGCATTGATGCCAAACTGCCTACGGCAACGGCCGACGAAAAGCAACTATTACAAGGCCAAATGGATTGGATTAATAATACCAATCGAAGCGCCAACACCTTGCAAGGTATGGGCGATGCGGCCTTGAATAACGTGATAACGCCAGAATACGGCAATATGTATAATGCGTATTTAGGCGCTAACCGTGGCAATCAAAATGCAATCGGTGCGTTGCAGAACCTAGTAACAACTGCCGGCGCTAAGAATTTAACGGATAACACCAGATACGCAAATCAGTTAGCGGCCAGCGTTGATAGTATGAACAACGGCGCAAGCCAACTGGCTAACGAATATAACGGTGCATTGCTTAATAATCAAAACGCAATGGATAGCATTACAAACGGCCAACTACCTACAGGCTATGCAGATGCTAGACGGCAAGCGTTAAACAATGATTTACAGGCAACCGTAGGCAATGCAGTTTCTGGCCTAGCAAGTCGCGGCATTGTGAATTCATCTATTACAGATAATGCATTAAATGATATTAGCAAGAACGCATCTAATACACTTGCGGCACAATATTCAAATGATTTAGGCCAAGCGGCGGCACTCAATACGCAAGCGCTTAATAATAATTTAAGCGGCATCGGTGCAAAAATGGGGTTATGGGGTAATACCTATAATAACAATCAAAACGGTATTATTAATCAAGCAAATCTAATGAACCAAGGTTATGCAAATCAGATGAATAACGCCGGCACCGCAGCGGGTTTAGTAGGCCAACGCGAAGGGTTAGCGCAGAACCCTATTAATACAGGCGCAACAACACAAAGCGCGGCAATTCAACCGGCGAAAGATTACTACTCTATGTCTCAGTTGAATAACGCGGATCAAGAAGATTTACTTAATAGATTTATGTCATTACGCTATGGACTAGCACAACCAGCACAAACAATGGTTAAACAAGGTTCTGGCGGTTTCTTTGGAGGACTTATGAAAGGTTTTTGTTTTGTAGCGGGTACTGAAATTGCAACGCCAGAAGGCGGTAAGGTTATTGAAACGTTTGTAAATGGTGATACTGTTATCACGTTGGGTGCGGTTAATGATGTAATTGCATTGCATGATATGGGCGAAAAAGAAACACATCGCCTTGAAACTGTATCTTTTGGCGTAACAACTACGCCTACAGAAAAGGTATTGACTCCGGAAGGCTTGAAATTAGTTAGTGAATTGGTAGTTGGCGAAGTTATTATGACGGTTAATGCTTATGAACCTGTTACACTCAGCGAAGCAACTGGCAATACTGAACACGTTTACGAATTGCAATGTACTGGTGATAACTTATTCTATGCTAACGGCATTATGGCGGAAGGCATCAACGAAGATGAATTGAAAGCTATTGCCGAAGCACCGGAAGAAGCACCGGAAGAAGCACCGGAAGAAAAGCCGAAAAAGAAAACTACAAAGAAATCTAACAAATCTGATGAACCAGTAGACGAAGAAAGCGAAGAAAACAAGAAAGTAGAGGAATAACACAATGGGCGTTATCTACGTTAAAGATTTTGAACCATGGGCGGCGTTGGGTGAATTAGCCGGTCAATATTTCTCTCACCGTTTAGGGGCATTACAAAATAATAAAATGGCTAAAGGCTATCAAGCAATGCTAGGCGGTGGCGGTGGTGGCGGGGAACAAGACCCGAACACACCGCAAATTGTGGATAATAATAACCGCATGGCGGGAATGGGTATGCAACAACCTAATAGCGCCGGTCAAATTAATCAATTATTGTCTAATTCTAATAACACATTTGCCAATAACTTGATGCAAAAGAATAATATCGGTTTATGGGGCGGTCAAAATCCAGCCGCGCCAGCGCAACCGATGCAAGCTAACACAGATGCGCCAAGTAATCCGGTTACGGATCAGCGCTTTAACGCTTATATGAATGAGCCAAGCCCTATGATGCAACAACAATTAAAAGCACAGGCAGCACAGGCACCGCAAATGCCAGCAACGCCAGCGCAACTGCAACAAAACACGGGGTTATGGAACTTTCAAAATCTAAATAATACTGGTATTAATACAGGGTTACCGCAATCATACCAAGAAATGATGCAACAAAGACAAAACGCACCTTTTCATGGGGCGCCCAATTCGGCCGTAAATGGTAACGCCGAAGCGGATAAAGCGCCTGGCCAATACTCTATACCAGATAAAGCAAGCGTAACAAGCGAAGCACGTAAACAACTAGGGGCGAATACACTCGCCCTAGTTAAAGCCGGTTTTGATTTTAAGACGGCGCAAGGTTTAGCCAGCGAACAATATCAAACCGACGTTAATAATATGTACATGCAGCAAGTCAACGAATATCAAGAAAAAGTGCTTGAACCTATGCGCCAACAAATCATGAATAATCTTGTATTTACGCAAGATAAAGACGGCAACCCGGTTGTAGATACCTATAACACAAAACGGGTTAAAGGATTGGCGCCAGCCGTTGCAAGATACAATTATCTAGCAAGTAAGGTAGGCGCTGGTACTATTGATATGAATAACTTGAATTCTATTGCGGCACTTGATAAACCGGATTACAAATTTAGTAGTGCGCAAAACGGCCATATTGTACGTTACAATATGGGCGACGGTACTATTCAAGATATGGGCGGTTATGGCAAGGTCGAAACCAAACAATTTGCGAACGGTCAAGTTATTGTTATGACGCCAGATGGTCAAATGAAAAATATCGGCAATTTCGGTGCGAAGAATATCAAGGTTATGCCAGACGGTAAAACGTATATTGTTGGATCAGATGGCAGCATGAAATATGTAGGTACTCACGTTAAGCCGGCAACGGCTACACAGTCCGGCACTAGTGGATATAATGCGCAAGTGTTGCGTACGTTATCAGCGCAGCATACCGCATGGGTAAAAGCTAATCCAGACAAAGCAGAAACAGAAAGCCCTTATTATGGGCAATTACAAAGCGCATTAAGCGGTGCGCCTACTGCTGGCGGTGGTGGTGCTGCTGGAACACCTACAGTTAAACGTCAACCGACATATTCCAGCGAAGAACAAGCAGCAATTTCCAAGCGAATGAACGAACTATCAGCGCAAGGCTGGAGCGACGACCAAATAGCGGCGGAACTTGATGCGGCCGGATACGGTCAATATAAATCGTGGTTAAAATCTTATTAATAAAAGGGGTAGACTATGGGTGCGTTTGATGATATTACAAGCCAATACGGCAAGGCAGCTGGAAACGGTAACGCCTTTGAAGATATAACAACCGAATACGGTTATGACGTAGGCAACGCGCCCAAGCCTACGTTTTGGGATAGCGTTAAAAATAATGCTGAATACGTTGCTAATGGCGTAAAAAATAATATCGAATGGATTGATAAAACCGGTAAAGAAATTAATGACAATGTAGGCAATACGTTAATAAACTGGAAAAATGACGTTGTAAACAAATCAAACAATCTCGGTAATGAGTATTCTAAAAGTGCTGCTAATGCCATTGAAGCAAATGGGGATAATTTTTCAGCATTTGACGATAACGGCGACTTTATAAACGAACATGCAACGCCGGGCCTAAACAAGGCAAGAGTAGAAACATATAACACCGCAGTTGGCAAGCCGGCTGGATATCTAGCAATTACTCCGTATGTTCCACCACCGGTGCGAATAGCTGCCGGCGTTCTTGCTGCACCTACGATTGCAAGTGATACGGCGGAAATGTATAACGCAAATGAAGCCGCAGAAAACGAAGGAACGGCACCGGACGGAATTTTAGGGAATAAATATGTTGCTACGGCAAAAAATGTTTTAGTAGACCCAATCGCTGAACCGGTTGGGCGTTTGGTTGATGATCCAGGCGAATTCGCAAAGAATATTGCCATGAACCCTACCAACTTATGGGATAACGTGTTTTTACCGGTTGGCATGGTTAAAGGCGTAACACCTAAAAAGGTATCTGGCGCAATCGGTGAGCGTGTAGGACGTGCAGCGGAACATATCAAAGAAAAGGCATCTAATGCATTTGAAGATATCGGGGAACGTTTTTCTAAAGACGAACCACATATGCAAGAAGGGGTTATGTACAATGCGTTTGAGGATATTCCAGTACCGGAAGAAACTGCAAATGCAGTAGAACCACGCGAATACTCTGAAGGCGGTTTGAACGGGCAACCTATGGAAGGTGAAACAGGCAATATCCAAGCGGATATATATAACCGGTATCGTCAAAATGGGTTAAGCGACGTTGAAGCGGCTGCCATGACTGGTAATATTGGCGCCGAAAGCAGTTTTAGTACAACGGTTACAAGTGGCGACGGCTACGGTTCCCGTGGTTTGGTTCAATTTACTGGTGATAGATTGAACGGCGAAAAAGGTTTATTGAAATTTGCGGAAAGTCGTGGGTTAGATCCGTGGGATTGGCGTACGCAAGTTGATTTCAGCGTATGGGAATTACACAATACCGAAAGCGCTGCACTTGAAGCAATGCGGGCACGCCCAGATGCAACGCCGGAAGAAATGGCCGTTATCATACGTAAAAATTACGAAAGACCAGACCCAGCAGTTGCACATGATGATGTAAGGGCGCAAATTGCTAAAGAAACATTCGACGGCAATTATGGTAAATATGAAAATAGGCCACGTGATAATACATCGTTTAAAGATAGTACGCTAGACCCTAACTATAGAGGAAATGAACAACCGTTTAAAGATGAGTTTATAGAAAACGAAAAATCTGTAAATGGTGAAGAACCACATACCGATTTAAACAGTTTTGTAGAAAATACAGATAAAAAACAGGTTAAAACAGAAGATTTAGGTATAAACTATCAAGGCGAAGGCGAAACGACCCGTACAGGCGAAATAAATGAATTTCAGCCGAAAGACCGCATAAATACTGACTTTGTAGATGGTGAAAAACCTAAATTTGAAGAAAAAGCACTTGAAAACGATGCAAGTACTCAATTTAGATATGAAGAAGATACACCAAACGAAAGTTTACGAAATGCACTTGACGATTTGCCGCCAAAAGCAAAAGAAACTATTATAAATGAATTGAAAGATAATGCATCTGAACCACGATATACCGAATTAGAAAATAAAGTACAATCTAATACGGAAATATTGAAAGATTTAAACAAGGCAACAAAGCCAGATATTCCCAAAACTGAACTTGATGCGGTTAAGGTTCGTTTATCTGAAAGCCTAGACGTACCAGTTGAACGATTGAACAACGAATACATGGAAACGGTTCGCCGTGATCGTGCTGCTGAATTAATAGCAGATACGAAAGAACTGAAATTAATGCAAGCAGAACCGGCAGAAGGTGGCGTGAGCAAATACGCGCAGCAACCTAGCCAGCTATTAGACAATGCAACGCATGAGCAAGTACGCGATGCGGTTGTAAAAGCCTTTGACGGCAACGAAGCAATGGCAAATCGTTATTTGGAAAGTAAAGGCG
>OGIN01000818.1_pt1 | contig 22719 bp, 22 predicted proteins | sample 1571851 | NCBI WGS metagenome assembly OGIN01 (sample SAMEA2582123, study PRJEB24529) | metagenome | biome: Human gut stool | place: China | collected 2011 | reverse complement strand
ACACGATGGTTTCTGCCGGTATGTCTATCATCCCCGAAATGATGGAGAAGATAGAACTTGATGGAACTACCAAATATTTCAAGACCACCAAGACGGATATAGTCAACAAGATGACCAAGAGTCGTATCATGTTCCGGGGTATCAAGACTTCATCAGGTAATCAGACGGCAAAACTGAAATCCATTCAAGGTATTACTACCTTTGTCTGTGATGAAGCGGAAGAATGGACCAATGAAGAAGAGTTCGACAAGATAATGCTCTCCATCCGTAAGAAAGGCATTCAAAACCGGATTATCATCATAATGAACCCGTGTGATTCCAATCACTTCATCTATAAGAAATACATTGAGAACACTCACAAACTTGTAGAGATTGACGGCGTGCAGGTTCAAGTCTCCACTCACCCGAATGTACTCCACATTCATACTACCTACCTGGATAACTTGGAAAATCTTTCCCCGGAGTTCTTAAAAGAGGTGGAGGATATGATGATGAACAATCCCGAAAAGTATGCTCATGTTGTCATCGGTCGGTGGGCTGACGTTGCGGAAGGTGCAGTGTTCAAAAAGTGGGGCATCGTTAAGGAGTTTCCGGCTTATGCAAAGAAAGTAGCTCTTGCTTCTGACTGGGGTTATACCAACGACCCGTCAACAGGTATTCGTTGTGGCATCGTAGACAACCGACTTTATGTGGATGAGTTATTCTATGAAACAGGAATGCTCACAAATGCCATTGCCGAAAAATTGAAGCCGTGGGGGCTGAAAGTCTACGGAGATAGTGCCGACCCTCGTTTGATTCAGGAAATCAAAAATAGGGGTGTGAATATCTATCCGGTAGATAAATTCCCTGGTTCTATTAAAGCCGGTATTGACAAGATACATGAGATGGAACTATTCGTTACTGAACGTTCATACCATATCATTGAGGAACTCCGTAAATATGTTTGGGATAAAGACAAAGACGGGCATTATATCAATGAGCCGGTAGACGCCTGGAATCACTGTATAGACCCTATTAGATATTATATCTTGGGGCACATTTTAGGACGTATTTTGAAGCCGAAAGATTTAACTGGAATATTCACACACTAAAAATATAGATTATGCCATTAACGCTTGAAGAAATATTAGCATTGCCTGACATCGGGCAGAAAATAAGCTACTTGAAGAAAGGTAGAAAAACCGAGCTCCCCGACCGTTGTGAACTTTGGGACGACTGGAATCCCAAACGCCATGAAATCATGGTGGATAAAGAGAAGTATCCAGACAGAAAGGTGCTTGAAAAAGAAGCGGAGAAAGTTTTCGATGAAGAGACCGGTAAAACATACGAAATTGAAGCGAAGTACAAGGACGAACCGGTAAACCGTATTTCTATTCCATTGGAACAGGATATAGTGAACATTCAAACAGCTTTCACTGTCGGGACCGAGCCATCTATGGATTGCACTCCGACCGATGATGACGAGAAAAAGCTGCTGGATGCTGTCAAGGCTGTATTTAAGTCCAATAAAATCAAGTATCAGAACAAGAAGATTGTCCGTTCTTGGCTTTCTGAGCAGGAAGTAGCCGAATATTGGTATGTGACCGATGATGATTCGTTTTGGGCTAAGTTTTGGAAGAAAGTTAAGACTGCCTTCGGAGGAAAGGTAAAGCCTACCAAGAAGCTAAAAAGTGTGTTGTGGTCTCCATTCCGAGGGGATAAACTTTATCCGTTCTTCAATGATGAAGGGGATTTTATAGCTTTCTCACGTGAGTACAAAAAGAAGCTCATGGATGATTCGGAAGTCACCTGCTTTATGACTATTACGGACAAGATGGTTTATCAGTGGGATTTATCTAAGGGTTACGAGGAAAGAACTTCTTTCGCTCACGGATTCCCCAAACTACCGGTTCTCTATGCCTATCGTCCCGAACCTTATTGCAAGAAGATAAAGACCTTCCGCGTTCGGTTGGAGAAACTTTTATCCAACTATGCAGATTGCATTGACTATCATTTCTTCCCATTATTGAAGCTAATTGGGGAAGTGACTGGGTTTATTGGCAAGACAAAGGATAGAAAAGTTAAACTGGAAGCTGGTGCTGATGCTCAATATCTGACTTGGAATCAAGTTCCGGATACGGTGAAGTTCGAAGCTGAAACCCTTACCAATATGGCTTATGATATGTCTAATACTCCACGCATTTCTTTCGAAACATTGAAAGGTGTTGGTAAGGCTTCAGGTACCGCTTTCCGTTTCATGTTTATGGGTGCGCATATGAGTGTGAGTAATCATGCGGAAGTGATAGGGGAGTTTTTACAGCGAAGGGTTAATTTTCTTGTTTCTGCTTTAGGGACGATTAATCCCACCGAGTTCAACAAGGCATCACAGACTATTGATATTGAGACAGACTTGGTTCCGTTTATGATTGATGATTTAAATGACAAGGTTACTACTGCTGTTTCCGCAGTAAGTGGTGGTATATGGTCAATCCGTGAAGGTATTATGTTTGCCGGGAATGCGGATAGAATTGAAGAAGAACTGAAGGAAATTGAAGAAGAACAAATAAATGGGCAGAAAAAAGAAGATTCAGTTTCTCAAAATGTATCATAAATGTAGACTAATAATGGCTGATGGTTAAAAAAACGTAATTCGGGGTGTGTGGGCGAAATAGTAATACCTTGAAAATTATATAGTTGTATGTTCTATGGGAGTTTATTTCACTCCGTTATAAATTCAGAATACGTATATAGTAATATAACTATAAAAAATAGAAAGTATGAAAGTAAAAATGCAAAAGGGTAATGACAGTTTTATCTTTTACATCCGGAAAAATTTTCCGACCTGTAAGTATGATAACCAAGTTTTAGGACGTTTGATTTGGCTATGGATAAAGAAGCACGCCAATGGAGTTAAGCTAGGAATACCTAAAAAGTGTGATTGGAAAGGATATGTTGATAAAGTAGGGAAGTTTGAGCTACCTGATAAAGCAACTCAATTCGAATTTGACGGAGATTGCCTTGTGTTCCTATATGCTGAATTAAATAGATTGGGCTCTATAAAATAATTGCTGTAGATTGTATGGAAGTGGCGATTGCTGAAAATAGCGGAGTCATCATTATTATTGCGGTTACAAATTATGAAATATAATTTTGAAATTCAGAATTAATTTCATATCTTTGTAGTATGAAAAATGAGTAACCATGAGAATATTTACAGAACAGTCTTTAAAAGAATATGCAGAATCACACCCCGATTCAAAGGTGGCTTTGCAAGAATGGACTACTATTGTTAAAAGAAGTGAGTGGACATGTTTTGCTGATGTTAAGAAGACTTTTAATAGTGTGGATAATGTAGGTAATCAGCACTATGTTTTTAACGTCAAAGGTAATAATTATCGATTAGTTGTGGTCATTAAATTCACAGTTAAGTTTGTATATATCCGCTTTATTGGTACTCATAAAGAATATGATAAAATAGATTGCACTAATATTTAGAGCTTATGACAAAGATAGAAAATCAAGCCCAATATGAATGGGCAGTGAAAAGAGTAGAGGAGCTTCTTCCATTTGTGAAAGATGATACTCCTTTGAATGATCCTAACAGCATAGAACTGGAGCTTCTTTCTAATCTTGTTGCTGATTATTCCGAAGAACATTTTTCTTTGGGAGAACCTTCACTTGTTGATGTTCTTAAGCTTCGTATGTATGAAATGGGGCTTAATCAGAAATCACTTTCACAGTTGATAGGTGTTAGTCCCTCACGTCTTAGCGATTATATATCTGGTAAGTGTGAGCCCACTTTGAAGGTTGCACGTGAAATAAGCCGGAAGCTAAATATTGATGCAAATATAGTGTTAGGAGTATAAATTTAAAGAATAAACTACTATGGAAAAGAAATATCAAGTATTTGTTAGTTCAACATATCAGGATTTAATTGAAGAACGACAAAAGGTTATTGAAGCATTATTGGGCAAAAATTGTTTTCCTGTTGGAATGGAGTATTTTCCTGCGGCTAATGACGACCAATTTACAGTTATCAAGAAATTAATAGATAGATGTGATTATTATATTTTAATTATTGGAGGACGCTATGGTTCAATAGAACCTAAGTCAAGGAAGAGTTATACTCAACTGGAATTTGAATATGCTATAAGCAGGGGCATTCCTGTTGCTTCATTCTATCATGCAAAACCAAGTGAATTGCCTGCAGAAAGAGTTGAACCAACAGATGTGGGAAAACAAAAACTAGGGGAATTTAAAACAAAAGTTCAAGAGAAATTATGTGATTCATGGAAAGAACCTTATGAATTAGCGTTCAAAGTTAGTAAAAGTTTAGATTATTTATTTGAAAATTCTCCTCGTGTGGGTTGGATGAAAGCAGATGAAATATCTTCGGCTGAAGCGAATAAGGAAATATTGCTTCTGAAGAAGGAAAATGAGAAATTACTAGAGCAAGTTAATCGACTTTCATTACGAGCGCCTATTGGCTCTGAGAACTTTCAGCAAGGGAATGATGTATATAGTATAATTTTCCATAAACGTCCATCTTTTTCGTGGGATAATGATGAAGAATATGAAGAAAAGGATGATATTCTGAGAGATGTTTCCTGGAATGAAATATTTTTATCAATAGCTCCTGGACTATTTAATCCTGTTCCTTATACTGAGATTCAAAACTATCTATTTAAACCTATACACAAATTATTGGGAATTAGTGAGCAAGATTATATTATTGATAAAAAGAATCAAGAGGTAATTGAAATACAGCTTTTAGCTTTAGGACTTATAGAAACTGATAAGGTTATAGAGAATGGTGTATATACATACTGTACTTTAACTCCATATGGACGAGCAGAGATGGTTAAATTGAAGGCTATAAAGAAATAGAATAAAAAAGCGTGATTCCATTCGGTTTCACGCTTTTTTATTCTATTCCTTCACAATCTCTTCTTAGTGAATTCTTAACCCTCCAATAATTTCCCTTCCACCTACTTACTTCCTACTTTTATACCGTATTCACGACAATGGTTCTATTGTCGTGAATAGGAAACTTAAATATTTACTAATCAACTGTATTGGTGGTATTTTTACTTCCGCAAATTGAATCTCAAATTTTAATTCATACAGTATGACAATTTTAGAACAAATCTTAGCGGGTCTCCAAACCAAGTTTACTGGGGTGGATGCTGCTATTCTCACCCGAATTGCCACTAAAAAGGCAGAGGGTGTAACGGACGAGACAAAGGTAAACTCTATTGTTGAGGGTATCAGCTTTTCGGACGTGTTAAATTCCTACGGCGATTTCCGTGCCGGGGATGCTACCCGTACTTCTGTTCAGAACTACGAGAAGAAGCATAACCTTAAAGACGGTAAGCCAATCGAGAATCCCAATCCTAACCCAAATCCGAAGCCGGAAGACAAGAAAGATGATGTACCTGCATGGGCACAAGCTTTGATTGATTCAAATAAGAATCTTTCGACTGAACTTTCCGCTTTAAAGCAAGAAAAATTACAGGCTACCCGACAGGAACAGATTATGGCAAAGGCAAAGGAGTATGGTATTCCCGAAACATTCGCAAAGCGTTATGCGATTCCCGATGATGCGGACTTAGATACTTTTTTCAAGGAGGCAAAGCAGGAACTTGCTAATATAGGCTTTAGCGGTGTGAACCCTCCCGAATCAGCGGAGACGAAGATTGAGAAAGAAAACGAATCTATCGCTGGTATGATTTCGGAAGGTACAAAAACGATTGTTGAATCTAAAAAGTAAATTAAATGGCAGCAGGTACACATTATGACTTGAAACCGGATTATAAGCCGGAAGAGTTTTACCGTGTTGAAACAGGTGTGAGAAAGAGCGGACCGTGGAAGTTGGACATAGCCAATTTGGTTGTTGGTTCTTTCTTACCCGTATTCACCCCGGTTCAGGCTGATTTGGTAAAACGTACATTGGTTCCGGTTCGCAACGTGAAGGTTGTAGAAGCCTACACGGCCGGAGCTGATGCTTTATCAATCAAAATTGCAAAGGAATCGCTGGCTTATGTCGGTATGTTTATTGGAAGTGGTAAAAAAGGAGCAAAAGTAATCGCTATCGATAAGACTAACAAGGGCTATGATGTCCTGACTATTGAAGCGACTTTCGGTGAAAATATCTCTAAGGATGCAGTTCTATTTGAAGCGACTGCAGTAGCAGGCACAGTGAAGAAGAATACAGCGAACTTCGTTCTTTATGACGCGAAGAAAGTCGAGAGCGATGGAGCTGTCCTCTGTACTCTCTTGATACAAGCCTATGAGGTAAAGGAAAGTAAGTTAGTTCTTCCGATCCATGAATTGGATAAGGTGGGATTGACAAGTCGTTTCCAGTTTGAGTATTAATCATTAAAAGTTTAGATATGAATTTGACCATACAAACTTTATTCACAGACCCCGCAATCGTTAAGGCGATTATCGACCGTGTGCTTCAGATGAGATTGGACACAATCTATTGGAAGCAATACGGAGATTTCTTGGAAACTAAAACCCGTGTTTTTAAGACTTATCTTGGGACAGTAACGGGTGTTGTTGCTGGTTCTATTATTGGCAAGAACGATCAGAAACCGTTAAGGGAAAGGCGTTCACTTGGAAGCGGTTATACTGAAATCGCTTACTTGGGCGACCGTTATCAAATGGATATCGAACGTTTGTCGCAGTTGCAGGATATCATTGATAAGTTCAATGCTGCCAATACTGCAGAACAAAGTACAATCTTACAGGAGATTATCGACTTTATTGTTGATGATTATCGTCAGATTTTACTTGCTCCACACAAGCGTATGGATATCGTTGTTCCTGGATTGTTGATGACTGGTAAAGCACAGGTTCACTTGGCTGACAACAAAGAAAATATCGAGTTGCTCGATATCGAGTTGCCGTTCCACTTCCTTACTCCAGAAGCTGCAGTAAAGGATAAGTTTATCTCTTACTTACAGCAGGAGATTCAAAAGCTGAAAGCTAAATACGGTGTGTTCTCCAAGATGATTATGTCTCGTAGTACATTCATGAAGAACATTGTAGGTGCTTCCGAGTTTGGGGATAAATTCAAGATGATTCTTGGCGAGCGTGAGTTCATGGTTAACGCTGGGTTGGTGACTGACCAAATGGCATCCAGCGTATTTACTGGAATCGGGCTTCCTGCTATCGAGATCAAGGAGGACTATGTAGAGAATCAGGCGGGCGAGAACGTGCAGATTTATGCTGATAACCGTATTACCCTGTTGCAGACTGATAAGGTGATGAAGATGCGCCACCATAAGCCGTATGTAATGACCGATCCGGTTCCGGGACGTTCTTATAATACCGCTGAAGGTCAAATGTCGGTATGCAACTATCGTGACGAAGAAGGTCGATACATGGAGTACACTGCTGAGTGGATTCCTGAGTTTACTTCTCCGAATAAGATTGTGAATTTCGATTTATCAACCATGAACGCTATCCCGGAGGGATAAGGAGGATTCTATGAAGATTAAAGTGATTGATATTTTCTGCGACAAGTTTACTGGCGAAGTGTATAATCCGGGTACAATCCTCGATTTTGAAGACGAAGCCCGTGTGAAAGATCTTTCGGATCGTAAACTTGCCGAAGTTATTGAAGAGAAGAAAGCCTCTAAGGGGATTGTTCTCTTCGAGCAGGAGTTTGAAAAAAAAGACGTTGTAGAAGCATTGAAGTCTATCGGTGTTTCTGTAACTGCAAATATGAGAGAGGGAACACTTCTTTCTAAAGCAGGCGAACTGGATGAAGAAAAGACTTCTGCTTTGAAAGAAGCATTAGGTATCGAATAAAAGGGATAGGGTAGTATCTTTCCCTTCCATTGTTTAATTTTATAAATCAGTAAAGAGATGAAGAATTTTATTTTTGCCATGTGTGGCTTTTTGATGATGTCCTTAGTTTCGTTGGGCGTACAGGCATCAAGTTTTAGCGAACCTATTTTGCCAAAATCAGATGTCGTGATGGTTGATGTTGGTCTGCCGATGATTCAGAACGAGGTCGTTAAAATCGTTCCTATGGATTACTTGGTGTTAACAGCCCCGCAACCTGTATTTGTTATTGCTGAAAGTCCGGCTATTCAAAGCAAGCTGGTTACTGTTCCTAAATGTCCGTTCCGATACGTATATAAATCGAAGCATTGTACGCATTATAGTTACACTGCATATAGTAGATTGATTACACCATACTAAGATGACGGCAAACGACTACATACAACAGAAGTTTCAGACCTTCGGCATTCAACTGTCGGAGGCTGACCTTTTGGATATTGTAGAAGATGCTGGATTAGAGAACGGAGATGTTGAACGAGATGCAAGCAATAAAGTTCGTGTGTCCGTGGCGATGGCTAAGTTCATCCCCTCTCTTTTACTTCGACCCGTTTCAATGGGAGAGGGGGGAGTTTCAGTCTCTTGGAATTTTGACGGAATCAAATCCTATTATTTCTTTCTGTGCAAACAATATGGATTGAAGGATGAATTGTCTAACAAATCTAAATGTACATTCCTATGATACCTAATTTCAGACCTCACATATTGCAATACCAGGTAATCATCGAAGGCTACGAAGACTATCTAGGCGATTATCATCCTGGTACATCTTCTTTTGAAGGTGAAATTCCCTGTCGGTATGAACCCAATGGTAAAGCCAATCAAGTAGTTTTTGAAGACGGGAAGGTCTACATATATCAATATGTGGTTTATCTGAATCAGAATTGTAGAGAGTTTAAGATAGGTGATGTTATCCGGCTATTAAACAATGGGTGCGTAATAGCTGAAAAACAGGTTCAAGGTTTTCACAGAGGACAATTAAATGCAAAACTATGGCTATAAGAATGACTACATCATTGTCGGAGATTAATGCTATGTTTGATACAGGGACTAAACAGATCGATTCGGTTACTATTCAGGCTTTGGCGAATCTAGGTAATGAGTGCGTGACAGAGGCTAGAGATAGATCACAAGAAGAAAGCTGGTTTAATCAAACTGGAAATCTTCGAAGCTCTGTTGGTTATGTCGTTGTTGCTCATGGGGAGATTGTGAAGACGTCCGGCTTTGAAACTGTCTTAAGTGGTTCAGAAGGATCGAAAACAGGTAAGGAACTAGCTGTTAGACTTGCTAAGAACTACTCAAGCGGATATGTGCTGATTGTCGTTGCTGGTATGCATTATGCCGAATATGTAGAAGCTAAAGGTAGTAAGTCTGTTCTTGCTTCTGCAGAGCTGTTGGCTCATGCTGAATTTTATCATATGATGGAGAAACTTAAAAGTCAGGTAGTAGGATGAAATCGGATATTGAAATAAAGGATGATGTTTACAAAATAATCAAAGGGTCTGAACTGGAGAAGGCTGTTACCGGGAAATTGAGCAAGACTCTAAGACCGCTTAACTCAGGCAAGGAAGATATTGTCATTTCTATGCTTGACAATGGCAAAGGACAGATTCAGGAAGCTTTTGTAAATGTGAATATCTATGTTCCCGATAATCTACGTGATGGGCAGGCTGAGGAGAATTCAGTCCGTCTGCGTCAACTCTGCAAACTGGCCGCTGAACTTTTAGAAGTGCAACGTGGAGAAGATTACCGTTTCACGCTGGATAAACAAAGGGTAATGGAAGTGAACGGTAAGAGCGAGCACTTCATCAATAACAAGTTATTGTATAAACAAGTAAACGAATAAGTATTATGGCACAATTATCATGGGGAAAACCCAAAATTGAATTTGGAAAGCTGGGTGCTGATGGAGCTGCACCTACTAAATGGGATAAGTTAGAATACGATCCGGTAGAAAACTCTACTAAACTAACGACAAGCAAAGGAGAGAAGAAGGAAGCTAAGGTTGAAGGCGGGGAAAATGAAGCGGTGAAGTATTCCAGAAATACATACGCTTTTGAGTTCGAGATCCGCGCGGCCAAAGGTAGAAGTAAACCTATCGAAGATGAGGATGGAGTAGTCAAGGAAGAATATGCTGTCCGGCTTACTCCTGAAGATTCGTCTGTCGAAGGGATTCTGATTGATCGGGCAACAGTTTCAGTAGAAGATACTTTCGATACGTCAGAAGGAAAGAAATGGAAATATACTTTTGACGCATTGAAACCTGCTACCGGCAATCAGGTTAAACCCTATACCGCAAGTGCTCCTGCACCTGAAGGTTAATAAAAGATTGTTTTCAGAAAAGAGTGCTTTAGCCGGCACTCTTTAATTATTTAGCACTATGGAAGATAAAGAATTGCTTGAAATGAACATTGCTGATACCATCATTGAGAGACCTGTCGGTTTCAATATTGGTAGTCAGCAATTTTATTTATATCCTCCTACGTTGGGGATAACTTATCACCTGGCAAGATTGTTCAGGAGCCTGGAGGCTGATGCCAGACTGATATCTGCTAATCCATATTTGGAAGCCATTCGGTTATGTACCGAAAAGAAGGAGATTGTTTGCCGAATACTGTCTAACTATACGTTCAACCGGAAGGAAGATGTCTTTGATGGTAGTAAGGTGGAAGTACGAGCGAAGGAATTCTCTGAGTTAGCAGCAGAAGAACTCGCTACCATATTTACAATCGTTCTGTCCGGAGATAATACAGAAGAGTTTATCAAGTACTTTGGAATAGACAAAGAACGCTTAGAACGTAGCAGGATAGCCGCGGTAAAGAAAGATAATAGCAGCGTTACCTTTGGAGGCAATAGTACCTATGGGACATTGATAGACTTTGCTTGTCAGCGTTATGGATGGACGATGGATTATGTCATGTGGGGAATCAGCTATGCTAATCTAAAGATGCTCATGGCTGATGCTATTACTACTATTTATTTGAGTGAGGAGGAACGGAAATTGCTTGGAAGAGGTGTAGGGGAGGTGATAAATGCGGATGATCCAAGGAATAGGGAACTGGTTAGGGAGATGATTAGAGAGTAATAGCTTTGGAAAGGATATGCTGAAGAGGAAAGGGTAAAATAAAGCCGGACTTACCAAGTTCGGCTTAGCTATTGTATTATAGTTCCACATCAAAGAGTGCAAATACAAGATTTTGGAGTTCATGCAAATAAGTTATTTTTCTTATGGCAAAATGGCTATCTCCAACCTTAATGAATACCTCGTGCCTCCCATCTCCTACTTTCTTGAGGCCTATATGAACGTGATTGAATATTCTACCGTCCAATGTCAAATCTTCAATTATCAAATCGTCAGTAAAGCCATATTTATCTTTTACATCAATATCATATAATGAGATTCCATGTATTGATGTAAACTCATTATGAGATATTGATTTAGCTGTAGCAGATTCTTCTTCAATTTTGATTATAACAGATGGATTTTGGGTATAGTCCCCACCTTTTACAGTGTTCCCGATTCTTAGTTCTCTTACATTGATCATAGTATTACCTCCTATTTTATTGGTTTATTCGCAAACATACCTATAAATTTTGACAATTCAAATAATTGAAAGAGAAATGAGTAGATAATAAAAAAGTTACCAAAGTTTCAAGACCTGGTAACTATTGTTTGAATGCTCCATATTTGTTTGGCGACACATGGGGCGCTTTGGTGGTTATTGGATTATTTGGGCTTTATTACTTGTTTTAACGTGTTTGCATACTCTCCCAAATCACTAAGGAGCTGATTCATTTCAGGAGAAAGATTTTGTTTCTTCATTGCTAACTCTAATTGATATGCTAATTCATTTTGTACTTTTTCAAATTCTGCATGTTTTATTGTTGAGTAATTCTTGTTAATTTTACTATTGAACTCTAGTAAGAAGTCAATTAAATCATTGAATTTACTAATAATTTCTATAAGTGGTAAATTATTTAGTAATAGCATAGAGTCATAATACTTAATATAATCCATATTAACATGCCCAGTACTATTATTTCTTATTTCTTTTAAGATGTTCCTATGTTTTTTAAGTTTCTCCATTTTTTGAAGAAAAGTCGAATAATCTTCTAATAATTCATTGTTATTTTGAGACTCACTTTTTATATAAGGGGTATATTTATCTAAATTCAATAGCGTTTCATAGATCGTAAGGCATAAGTCTTTCTCAAAAAAAATAACATCTTTACCACTCCTTGATATCAAGATATGCTTTAGAATAACTGCGGTATTGTATTTTGCTATAAAACAGGTTAATATAAGGTACATCCCCTTTTTAACATTTTCATAATCTTTGGAATTCTCTATAGAAGATATTGAATGGATATCTTTATGTAAATCCTCAAATATTTGTATTTTTATTCTTGCTTCTTTGAGACTGTCAAAACAACAATCAATCGTTTGACTTAAGGCTTTTATTGTGGCTTCTTTTTCCATACTTTATTCCTTTATCTTAAACTTATTTCACAATTGGGATACGTGATTAATAATAAAGCCGGAGTTTATTGCTCCGGCTTTATTATTAATATTTGATGTTGAAGCAAATGTTTCTGAATGTGAGGGCCCCCTTATTTGTTATGACATGATTTCATTTATTTTATCAAAAGAATCAAAACGAGAGAAATCAATAATATACTTATTGCCTAACTTTGCTAATTCCTTTTCGTATGATTGGCATTTTTCTTTATATTTTATTTCATAAGTATCTTTTGCTGGTTCTGAATTCATTCCCGCATTTTTAGTTTCTTTATGTAATCTTGCAACATCATTTACATAGCATTTGTTATAAATATCAAACGCCTTATCAGGATGTCCAAATATAATTTCTTTTTGTGCAGCTTCAAATGAAGTATCTGCATTATTAATTAGGTTGCTTTTTATTCTTTTTACATTGTCTGTCATTACCCATATTTTGAAAAAAGGATAATTTGGAGAATACCAAAGATGATTATTATCCATCCAATAAGATTTTGCATGTCTTCCATGATTGTTATTTTTTAGTTAAACATTTCGCAAAACTACAAAGAAATCCCATTCATTCAAACTTTCTCACGACAATCTTTACTTTGTCGTGTAACTGCTGCTGTAGAAATAGAAAAATCAACTCTTTAAACTTACATTTATCAAATATTTCACAATCTGTCCAATGTGAAGTATTGAGTACCTAATTGATAGATAAATAGCTGTTTAGTATCTATTTTTGAGGAAATATCCAACATTAAGGCTATTGTTGGATATTGAATAAGCGATTTTAGTAGAGATAGTGGGAGAGTGGTTAATTTTGAACATTAATTAAAATAAAAATATATGGCAGGGTTGAATTTTGATATTACGGCAAATAATTCTGATTTCCTTAAAAAAACAGAAGAAATAAAGAAGGGAATTAGAGAAGCTGCAAGAATTATAGAAGAAGAAGGCAAACGTTTGGAAGGATTCGATTCAGAAGTATTGAAGATGTGTACTAATCTCAATAAATATTTTGATAGCTTATTAGATAAAATAGAAGTGATGTCTTCTATGCTTCAGTTTGGAAAAGTTGAGTTAAGTGCCCCTTCTGTAAAATCAGATGGCGTTTCTGTACAGCAATTAGATGAATTTCGCTCCAAGAATGCAGAATTGACGGCACAATTAGAAAAACAAAAAGAGGAGATTCGGACGCAACAAGAAGAATGGAATAAACTTGCTACAGCTATCAAATCAAATAATGTAACTGCTATCGAGCAATATAAGCAGGCTACAAACTCTTCTTCTGATTCTGTGAAAAAAGCAAAGGTGGAGTTAAAAGACTTGACTAAGGATTTGAATGAGAATATTAAATACTATGATAAACTAGCGTCACAAATTGCATCCTATAAGTCCATTCTGGATAGGTTGTACACAGCTAAAGATAAAGGACTCACTCGTGTTCAAATAGGTGATGGAGCCACTGCATTGATATCAAGTGAATTAGAACGATTTAAACCACAACTTGATGATGTAATTCAAAAAAGTAAAGAAATAGCCTCTCAGATATCAGAACAAAGAAAGAGACAAACCGAGCTTAATACAGTTATTGAACAGGGAAACGAAAAACACTTAAGAACGCGTACTCTTATCATGGATGCCCGTGAACAGCTAATTCAGATGCGTGCTTCTGGAATGCAAAATACGATACAATATCAACAGGCAGGGGAGGAGCTAGGCAAAATGCGTTTGCAAATGAAGCTTGTAAATGCTGAAATGGAGTTTCTTGCTAATCCTAACAAAGGTCTTGCTACACTAAAAGCCGGTTTGTCAGGTGCTGCTACATCTGCAAGTTTGGTTGTCGGTGTTATGGGCTTGTTTAATGATAAGAGTGAAAAGATGGCTGAATTGCAGACTAAGATTCAATCATTGATGGGGATAGTTGTCGGGTTGGAAGGAACTTATGGAATGCTTAAGAAATCCAATACCGTGATGCTCGCAATTGAGAATGTCCGTCGTAAAGCTATTATTGCATCTATGGCGTTAGAGAATAAAGCCAAGACTACCAACATAGCTCTTACTTGGTCAGAGGTAGCAGCCCAAAAAGCATTCAACCTTGCAGCCAAGGCGAATCCTTATGTGTTATTAGCTACTGCAATACTTTCTGTTGTCGGTGGAATATATCTACTAGTGAAGGCAAATAAGGAAGGGGCTAAAGCGCAAGAAGAAGCGAATAAAAAGATAGAAGCGGCAAAGGCTATGCAAGAATCTTATATGCAATCATTTTCATCAATAGCTTCTGCGCAGATGGCTACATATCAAAAACTGAAAAAAGAATATGATTCATTAGGGAATAGTTTAAAAAATAAGAAAAAGTTCATTTTAGAAAATCAAGAATCGTTTCATCAACTCGGATTAGCGGTTAATTGTGTCTCGGATGCGGAAAATATCTTTATAAATCAATCTAATGCAGTTACAAATGCAATAATGCAGAGAGCAAAGGCAGCGGCTATTGGTAAGATTGCACAGGAAAAGTGGGAAGAATATTTCAAAGAAAGAGAAAATAGTATAGCATTGCAAAGTGGGTTGTCTGCAATGTCTAGTAAAGTCGAATATGTAGATGGAATGCCTACTAGAAAGCTGTCTTTTGATAAAAATAAATCAGATAGCTTAAAGCAATCATTAGAGAAATCTATAGATGGAGATGAAAAGATTAAAGCACTAAAGAATGGGGCTGAAAAATGGAGTGAACTACAGATTGAAGTAGAGAAAAGCATCAACGAGGTACTAAAACAAGCGGGGATAGATATATTTAATAACAACACTTTCAAGCAAGAAAACGCTGCCGACAAACTCCGCAAAGAGCAAGAGAAGTACAACCTTCTTCTTGACCAACAGAAGCGTGAAGCGGCACGCATGAAAACCGATTCCCAACACGAACTAGAACAAATCGAAATCGACGGGCTGGTCGAAGGAAGTGAAAAGGTTCTTAGACAAAGAAAGCTCAACCACGATAAAGAAATAGAAGAAATCAAGCGTGAAGCCGAAGACAAGAAGCTGAAAGAAATAGAAAAAGCTCGGTCTGCATTTGAAGCAAATCCAGCCAATGCAAAGAAGACTTTCGATACTGACAAGTTCGTCAAATCAGAACCGGTAAAGAAACAGTTTGCTTCCTTCGATAAGACAGCTGAAGCCAAAACTAAGGCTGAAAATACTAACTACAATCGTGGAGATGATTTAAAGGGATTGCTGGACGAATACCAAGACTATACGGACAAGCGTCTTGCGATTGAACGAAAGTTCAACGAAGATATTGCTACTCTGCAAGAACAGCGCAAACAGGCGGTAAAGAATGGAGATACAGAGCAGATGGGGCAAATAGACCGTTCTATAGCAAAGGCTACTTCTGACAAAGGTAAGGAGTTGATGAAACATGATTTTGATGTGTTGAAACAATCTCCTGAATATATTCGTGCCTTTGAAGATTTGCGTAATACTTCATCTGAAACACTTAATTCTCTGTTAAAACAATTAGAGAACGCCAAGCAAACTGCTGCTCAAACCCTCAACCCTGAAGACTTACGAGGATACACTACCACTATTCAGGAAATCATGGACGAGTTGGATGCCCGTAACCCTTTCCAGTCCCTTGTTGACCGACAGGCAGAGTTGGCAGAAGCTGAAAAGGAGCTTGCGGAAGCAAAGAGAAGTCTTGATAAAGTGAATTCTGGTGAAAAAGTTGTATCAGGTACAAAATTAAATACGAAAACAGGGAAAATTGATACTACTTATCTTTCTGCTGCCGAAGCCTTAAAGCGATATAATGCGGCCAAAGACAAGTCTCAAAAAGCTAATAACAACTTTGTTAAAGCGGAAAAAACAGCAAAAGAAAAAGTTGACGAACTTGCGAATGCAGTAAAAGGAATAGGTAATAGTATTGGTGGTACATCCGGCGAAATAATTTCTTTGATTGGCGATGTCGCTTTATTTACTACTGGAACAATTGATGGTATAACTAAAGTTGCTAAAACTGGCGCAGATGCTATGTCCGCAGTAGAAAAAGCATCTGTCATATTGGGAATTATATCAGCAGGTATTCAGCTTATGCAGCAACTAAATTCAATTCTTCCAACTGCTGATAATCAATATGAGAAATTCGCTGAAAAGGTCGCAGAAATTAATAAGCTAACCGATGCTGTAAATGAGTACCGTATAGCTGCACTTGAAGCACAGCAGGCAGAAGCTAACTGGTTCTCTGAAGATAATCTGAATAACTTACGTGATTATAAGGAGTTACACGATGAAGTAGCGGAAGCGTATAAAAATAAAGCAGAAGAATCACAGGCTACTTATCAGAATAAAAGCGGTGGTGGATGGTTTATTAATTCATGGAATTGGTTTTTGGACAATACATACGGGAAAATTTGGGGTGTTGATTTTGCCCGAAAGTACAAGGAAGGGCAAACAGCGGCAGTAGACAACTTGCGCATAGAGACCAGATCACGTAAAAAAGGCTTCCTTGGTAGTGGTATTGGTGGGCGTTCTCAAGAGACAGAGGATTTGGTTTCGTGGGCAAGGAGTAATGGATTCGGTGAATTATTCGATAATGAAGGGTTAATCAATAAAGAAGCTGCTAATGCTATATTAAATCAATATGGTGATAAATTAGTAGGACAGACTAAGGAAACATTAGAGTCGCTAGTTGAACTTCGTGAAAAGTATGATGAATATTTAGAGCAGCTTCATGAATATGTAAGCTCTTTATATGAGCCATTAGTCGATAATTTCGTGGATAGCATTTGGGATTGGCTGGATAGTGGGAAAGATGCTTTAGCTAGTTTTAAAGAATACGCTTCTGATACATTCCGGGATATTGCAAATGATATGCTGAAAAGCATTGTTTTATCTAAGATATTCGGAGAGGGTGAAAATAGTTATCAAAGTAAGATAAATAAAGCGTATGATGATTATGCTAAAGGATTAATTGATGAAGTCGAACTAAACAGACAAGTATCAAAGCTTACGGCTGATCTAATGAAAAACGCAGAAGAACAACTTCCAGCTATACAAGGAATGGCAGAGAATATATCAAATACAATAAAGGATACAGCGGGGATTGATATTACTCAATCTGAATCTGCGTCTCAATCCTCTTCCCAAAAAGGATTTGCTGCCATGTCTCAAGATACAGGCGAAGAACTTAACGGTCGTTTTACCGCTTTACAGATATCCAATGAAGAAATAAAGAACTCCATGTTATCCATGTTAGTGTCAATGAACCTTATTTCAGTGACAGTCGGGAATAATAGCATAACCCTGACAGAGATAAGGAACCTTGCTATTTCTTCTAACAGTTATTTGGAAGATATAGCAGGATATCAGAAGAGAATCATAAATGAATTTGGTAATAAGTTGGATAGTATAAATAGCGGAATTAAACAATTTAATAGTAAATAATAAATAGAAGTGATAGTATTCCAATGAAAGAAGAATTATTCATAAATGGCAAGGATGCTTACGTAGAATGGGGAATAAGCATGGATGATACCTCATTATCTGCATTAATGACTCCTGCCCCTAGTAAAGCATTCATAGAGAATGAGAGCCGATTAGAGCATGGGAAAAGGGTAGTTATTGCCAATCCAAGGGTAGATGTGAGAAATCTAACCCTTCAGATCAATCTAACGGCTTCCAGTGAGGAACAATTTTTTGCTCGTTATAGCAGTTTCTGCGAGGAACTAGCTACTGGAGTTCTTGAAATAAAGACCAAGTATCAACCTGCTGTTGTATATAAAACGATCTATCAATCATGCAGTCAATTCAGCCAGTTCATGAGAGGAATAGGCAAATTTAGCTTAAAACTCAATGAACCTGACCCGTCCAACCGTGTTGAAAATATCTAATTTACGACATTGATTTCATTGTCGTATCTGTGAGTGCTCAAAATTGGGCACTCTTTTTTTTATCTCCGAACTTTGGAAATGTTATGATAGATATCAAAGACATATTCGGAAACATACGCTATTCTACTCCAATTAATGAAGGTAGTAAGCGCAAATATCTCTTGATGAAGGAGGATTATATCACATTGAAGTTTTCATTGGATGATCCTGTACACTTCAAGTTAGGAGATGGTATAGATAACGAGTTAGGCGTCTTTGAACTTGTGGACTTGTATAAGCCTGCTTATAACACATCAACAGGTGGCTATGACTACGAAATCCGTCTTGATGCTTACTATTGGAAGTGGAAAAACAAGAAGTTTTTCTATAGTCCTGATAGCGGTAGTCGTGAGGCAGGCTGGAATCTTACTGATACCTTAAAGGTTCACATGGATGTGTTTCTGAAGAACTTGGAAGTCCTAGGTTATAAGTACCATGATAAAACGTTTAAATGCGAAATAGATGAGACGGTAGATACTTCTTCTAAACTGATCTCATACGAAAACGTTAACATGATCGATGCCCTCAATCAAATGGCAGAGACTTTTGAGTGTGAGTGGTGGGTAGAGAAAGAAGTGATTCATTTCGGTCGTTGCGAGGATGGCGATCCTGTTGACTTCGAGCTAGGAATGAATGTCAGCAAGATGGATAGAAGTGATAGTCAAGATTCATACGCAACTCGTATTTATGCATTCGGGTCAGCACGGAACATACCGCCAACATATCGTAAGAAATTGATCTTTGATGTCAAGCAAGTAAGCGGTCGTGATATAGCTGACACTTCGAGAGTGCTTGACATAAAGTATTTTCCCACTATTTCAACTACTGGTGAAAGATTAGAAGGGAAAATATATATTAGCGGTAGCGTTGTCAATGACAGTAGAGAATATAAATGTGCAATCATCAAAACTTTTATTGGTGGTACTTATTCCGTGTTAAAGACAGCTGTTCAGTTTATGATTAGTGGAATAACTGGTACTGGTTCAACGGAATATTACCCTCCTGTAGGAACGTATTATTATCAGTTGGATTTATATTACACAAAAGATGGTAAAACTCATACTGTGTATAGTGCGAAAAAGGAGCATTACCATGCGGATAAAAACATAAATGGATTCAGAGATGCGTTTGATCTTCCTTCAAACATCAGTGTAGAAAAAGGAGGCTCTAATTTAGAAGCAAAACTAATGGTGAGAGCACAAGCTAATGAATCTCCTCGTGGTGTTAGTGCCCAGATTCTCTCATTTGATCTTATTCTAGAGAATTTGGCCCGGTCCGCAAAGACTACAATTACGTTCGTTTCTGGTACAAATACAGGGAAGTCATTCAATGTTGTGTACAATTCTGGTCTTTTCACTGGAAGCGCAGCCAATATTATACAACTTCCTGAAGGGATAACCGCTTCATTGGGTGACAAATATATTATTGATAACATTATAAAGAGTAATGTCCCGTCAAGCTACTTCTCAGACGACAAAGGTTCTCAAACCGCTGAAGGTGTTGTAACCAAACATCTCATGATGCCCGAAGGTGTATCATATATTGATGCCTATGAAGGTATGACAGAAGAGGAAGCAGTTGAGCAGATTGTTGTCTTTGATGATATCTATCCTAGACGTGAAGGAGTAACCGCCAGTGTGACAACTCATACATATACTGATACTATAGATAATCCGGATGGAACAAAAACTTCGAAAGATTGGTTGGCATGGAGATTTAAAGACTCAGACCTGGGATTCCATTTCTCAAACGAATATCGGTTAGATGGAGAAGATTTGCGTATAGTCTTTCAATCCGGTCCTCTAGCCGGCATGGACTTTGAAGTAACATTCAATCCTTACGATTCAGCTGGAGGCGATAAATATCAGCCTGAAAAATCAGAAGACGGAACCTGGAACAAGGATGCGCAGGTCTACGAGATCATACGCAACGATGATTATGGTAGAATGCTTCCTGATGAGATCCTGCATCCCACGGAAAAAGGTGGAAATAAATATATCCTCTACGGCTACGATCCCCAATTCGTTTCTGATGTAATGATCCCCAATGCGGAGAAAGAAGTCGAGGAACGGGCAAGAGAATATATTGAAGAGCTTAAACAGGACCCTTCTACTTACAATACCACCATGATGTCGGATTATATCTATGGCATTAATCCTGAAACGGGTAAACAAGATCCCGACTTTGCCAAGAGTTTCACCGTTGGTCAGAAAGTGAACCTTATTAATAAGGCATACTTTGAAGAAGGTCGTATCTCTCGTATCATAGGGCTTGAATATAACCTTGATATCCCTTATGACTCTCCGATATACACTGTCGGAGAAACAGCTCCTTATTCTCGTATTGGCGAGCTTGAAAACAAGATCGACTCTCTTACATACCGGAAGGAAAAGAGCAAACAGCAAGTAATTAATAACGGGAGCTCTTCTTCGGGTGGAGGAAGCACTATCGCAAAGTTAATACAGACTATAAATGTAACATCCAGTAATGTAGGATATATAAAGACCGGGGATATGATTCCGGCTGGAACTACATTGGAAGAGATCTTTATTAATATGCTTTCTCAAAAGGCTTCAGCAAAATTAGAAGGGAAACTGTCGTCTTCTAATGATGTTGAATTTGGTACCCAGAAAGGCTATATCACTTATACAGCATATCGAAACGGTCAAGGCCCTATGGAACAAGCTTATTATGATAATAACCCTAACAACAAACTAATTTTTTCGGAAGAAGTCGGTGGCGTGCAGACTACAACGAGACAACTGCAAGGTAATTACACACAGGGAGAAACCTATTTTGCTACAGTCATATATGCTGCGAGTGAAGATGGTTCGTTGCCCAAGAAAGAATTGACTAGCAAGATCAGCGTGAATGTCAAACGTAAATGGTTCGCAGGGGTATGCTCCTCTATTCCTCAGTCATCTGCTGATATAAGGGCATTGGGCACAAGTGGATTCTATACCGGTCCCGGTACCTTTAAGTTCCCTGCATCAAACTGGAAAATAGTGGCTGTATGTGTTCCTTCAGGCACACTGTCAGAACTGTCTCTGACTTCTTATCCCGCCAACTTTGCAGAAGATAAAGAATACTGTATAGGTCCTATCAAGATATCAGTAGAAGGCGCAAACAGTAGCGAAGCCATTGATTATAATCTATGGTACCTGCAAACCGGTGGACTCAACGACCCGGATACATTCACTTTTAAAATAGTATAAGGATATGGTAAAACTGAATATAAAAGGTTCAAGCTTCGCCGCTCAATATAGAAGAACAACGGGTCGTTTTATCGACTCTACGGATGGCTGGGAATCACTGGAGGAAGCAACCCGATATGCACAGAATATTGAAGAAGAGGAATATTTTCCGATTGATGGACAAATTATAACAGTCAAGGAAAATGGGAAAACAAATGCTTATATACTCGTTCCTGATGAATCAATTCCCGTTACTAATAAGCGTAAGCATTACAAGCTCGAACCCATCTCCTCTAAATCATTCGGTGATGATCGTTATGCACGTAAAGACATCAAAGATACTTTCAAGAAAGGCTTTACTTCTAAAGAAGGCTGCGATATCGAGGGCGGCTTGAATGTCGGTAAAATGACCCGGCTGTCCGGTGGTGTAGTTGTCGCAGCAGACACCAATTATTCTTTAGCAGAATCAGAAAAAGAAAATCCCGAGAATAAAAGCACTATGGCAATAGGATTAACAGAAATACCAGGTAATGGCAGCGGATTCGGCCCCAGTTCCCTGGGCGAAATGGACAACACAGACGAATCATTTGATACTGTTCCTGATGGCAATTACATTTTTCAGAAACGGGCAGGCGTATTCTACCCTGTCAAATCTGCTGCAGGTGGTGGAGGAACAAAGCTCACGCTTGCCTTTGTCACTCCGTCAAATGCAACGGCCGTTCATGGTAAGGAGACACTGATCAAGTACACATACTCATCTACCTTGTCCGGAGAGGAAACCGGCGAAGGTATCGCAACATACACCTTAAACAATAAACAGGTAGCCTCTGAAGCAATCAACCAAGGCGAAGTTTCATTCAACATCGGCAAATACCTGATACTCGGTGACAACATCCTCGTCATACAAGTTACCGACAGTTACGGAGCTACCCGCAAGCTGACATTCAAGATCAACGCAGTAAGCATCTCAGTTACTTCTACATTCGATGATTCAAAGGCTTATGTCGGAGCGATCTCATTCCCTTATACCCCGATGGGTGCCGTAGAGAAAACCATTCACTTTGTCGTTGATGGCAAAGAAACGGGTACCTACACCACATCTGTGTCTAATCGTCAGCAGACATATTCAATCCCGGTACAGGCGCATGGTGCACATACGCTCGACGTTTATGCGACAGCAACGATCAATGATACCGAAGTAGAAAGCGATCATCTACGCTATGATATTATCAGCATTGTATCCGGAAACAACACACCGGTTATTGCG
>OGIN01000800.1_pt1 | contig 23357 bp, 11 predicted proteins | sample 1571851 | NCBI WGS metagenome assembly OGIN01 (sample SAMEA2582123, study PRJEB24529) | metagenome | biome: Human gut stool | place: China | collected 2011 | reverse complement strand
CAGAACTAAATCCTTTACTTAAATTATTTGTCTAACTTTTTGGGGTCAGTACAAAGCATGTTTCCTTTGCTTCAAACACCTTATTAATCGTTCTTTTTGACAACGCTAACTAAGACAAGGAGTTGGAAAATGGCTAGAGCAAATAAGACCATAAAGCCATTTCGACTACCTTGAGCCGTTGCTTGTGCAAAGTCAATCTTGTGATTAGCTTGACTCATAGCAACAATTAGAGAGGCTAACGTTGTTCCCACTGCTCCTGCAAATTGTTGGAGCGTGTTAAAGATGGCATTGGCATCAGCACGTTGATCTAGCGACAGTTGTTTCTGTCCATTGGTCATGACATTACCAAAGGAAACGCCAAGCCCCGTCATGAAAATCATGTAAAAGACGAGGATCAACGTATTGGAAAGAGAGAGACCAAATAAGCTAAATAACAACTGAGCGAGTACAATCAGGGTTGCTCCAATCAAAATCGGTTTACGTGCTCCCATCTTATCCAAAATGATACCTGAGAACGGGGCGAATCCTGCACCAATAATAGCACCTGGAAGCAACATTAAAGCTGCAGAAGTTGTATTCGAGTGGTTAACCAATTGCACATAGTTTGGCAAGAGAAAACTCATCGCAAGGGACCCCAATTGGAAAGAGAAGAAAGCGATGATATGACCTGTCAGTTTACGATTTTTCAAAATGGAGAGGTTGATAATAGGGTTGTCCAATGTTGTTGAACGCCAAATCAAAACGACAAGACCTAAGATACCAATCAAAAGCCAACCAAGAACTGAGAAACTAAAGAAAGCATGGTCAACAACCCCATGAAGGCCTAAAATCAAGCCCAAGAAAAGAAAGATAGTAGCCAGTAGACTGAGGATATCTAAAGATTCACGTTGCACCTCACTCTTTTGCTCAATTGAGCGAATCCCTGCTATCAGTGAAGCCAAGAGAATAGGAAACTGGACGAGGAAAATAGAACGCCAACCAAAGTGTGCTGTCAAGAGACCACCAACAGTCGGTCCAATGGCTGGAGCAACGGCTGTAATAAGTGTCCCAACTCCCATCATGAGACCAATCTTACGACTTGGCACCTGCTCCAAAATGATGTTAAACATGAGAGGTAGGGCAAAACCAACACCCATCCCTTGAACCAATCGTCCCAAAACAACAAAACCGAAACTAGGCGCTATAAAGTCGATGAGGACACCTAAAATAGACAAGAGATTTGCGACCAGAAAGATGGTTTTCATCCTAAACGAGCGCTTGAGATAGGCAGATAAGGGAACCACGCAAGCGACCACTAGGAGATAAATTGTTGTAACCCATTGTACGGTTGACGTATTGACTGAAAATGCCTTCATCAATACGGGAAAGGTGATGTTCATAGCTGTTTCACCAGCTACTCCACAAAATGAAAGGATTCCTGTCGCAAAGATGGCACACAGGACCTTGGTGGAGATTTTTTCGTCTGACATAAGTATTTGTTCCTCCTAGATAAACTTAAATATTACGGTAGTGTTGTAAGATTTTGAGAAAGACTTCCCTCTCTTTAGCTGAAAATTGCTGGGCAAACTCTTCTTCCTCTTTTCGAAGATAAGATTGACAGGCAGAAGCGATATTAAGGGCTTTATCCGTTAAAACGACCGCCTTTTGCCTAGCATCTTTTGAAGATGTGTGGCGTTCAATCAGGCCTTTCTTCTCCATTCGCTGTAAGAGCACTGTCGTTGTCGAACGCTGAATTTCAAATTCGTGCTCAATGTCACGTTGAAAGACTTCTTGATCCGCATGATTGGTTATAAAATCAATGACAGCCATCTGATTTCCAGTCAAATCATATTGCCTAGCAAACTGGTCAAAATGACGCATCATATTGTTATTGGCTTGTTTCAACAAGCGTCCAAAATGGTCCAAAAGAATGACTCCTTAACTATATTGTTAGCTAACTAGCGATTAACAGTATAGAAGAGTTATTAACTCAAGTCAATAGATTCTTTCAAAAAATAGAAAACTCAAGGACCTAGAATCCTTGAGTTGCTATATTTAGTCTTTCTTTACAGGAATTTCCTTAATCACACGCGCCGGATTTCCACCTAGAACCACATTGTCACCAAAGGACTTAGTCACAACAGCTCCTGCTCCAGCAACTACATTATCCCCTAAGGTCACGCCAGGAAGGATAATCACGCCTCCACCGGCCCAGAAATTATCACCGATTGTAATTGGAGCACCATATTCAATGCCTGAATTACGCTCGGTTGGATCAAGCGGATGCAAGGGCGTCAAAAACTGACAATTAGGGCCAATCATGGCATTGTCACCAATCGTGATAGGACAGATATCCAACATGGTCAAATTCCAGTTGGAATAAAAATTTTCACCGATATGGATATTAACACCGTAATCCGTAACGAACTGAGGATTCATGGCAACATTTTCACCAGTCGAACCAAACCAAGATTTAACAATTTCCGCCCTCTTAAGGCGATCAGGTTCAGCATTAAAGGCCCATTGTTTTTCTCTTGAGCTGGCCGCTAGGGCACGTAACTCAGGATCGCTTGGCTTATAAAAGTCACCTGCAATCATTTTTTCATATTCAGTTGGCATGGCATACTCCTTTTTTGTTTCTTCTTCTATATTGTAGTATAGAAGTGATGTTACCACAAGTGCGACTCCCATACAAAAGTATGTAAAGTCTTTATTCCACTTAATTATATATCGATGGTCTCACCAACAGCTAAAACCCTATAACCTGCTGCTTCAACTTCATTTTTAGTTGTCTTGTAATGACTATAATCATCAATATGAATGGGATAAATTCTTTTAGGTTGAAGGAGATCATTCATTCGGTTTAACATTTGTAAGTCCATGGTAAATGGTCCACCAAAAGAACCTGATTTTACAGCACCTAAATTAGCAAAAATAGCATCTATATTTTTAGGGACAATTTGGATTAAGTCTGGGTACAAAACAGTATCACCGGTAAAATAAATAACTTTAGTTTCTGACGAACTGGTGATTGTTAGTTGATAGCCATTTACCTTACCAACTATCTTTCGCATGATGTAATTACTGGCATGATAAGCCGGTAATGCTTTTATGGTGATACAATAGTCAGCGACTTGAAATGCTTGTTCTTCTCCCCATTTTAAAACACTATTATTTAAGCATGGCACCCCATCTAAAATTTTCCTATTAGGAGAAATGACGTTTTTTCCTTTCAGATAATCTCTTCCTACATCATCCAAATGATCTTGATGCCCATGAGTAATTAGCCATACATCAACTTTGCTAAGAAGAGACTCATCCTTATAAACATCAGTTTGTTTCTCGGAGACAAATCCTTTAAACTGAACTGATGTTCCTTTAGGAGACAAGTCAGGATCAATTCCGATAAAAAATTGATTATCAATAGAGATGACGCCACATGCAACGCCACAATAAGTAAACGAAATAGACATAGTACCTCTTTTTATAACAAGCGACAAGTTGAAAAACTAGACATTAACAATTATGGAATGAGCATTTAAGTGCATAGCTCTTGTAACTAGATTATAGTTTTTATCATCAATTTAATCAATGTCTGTTTACGTTTTGACGCCTTCTTTTACGTTTATAATACTTAGTTTCCACAGACCTCAGTTAGGTAATCCACAAAAAAATCCCAAGTGCACTAAGCAACTTGAGATTTTCTTTCTGTCTGGGCATGCCTGAGTCATTCAGGGCTTTATATTATTTGTCCTTTTGATCTTTATGGTCTTTTTTATTTTTCTTTTTACGTCCGTTGCGGCCAAGTCCTAGACCTGTTACCGATACGGTGAAGCCTGCGATATTGATGGTTTCTTCAATCTTACCTTTACTTGCTTCTTCCTCATTTGAGAGATTAATTGGCATCTTGTGTTTAGAGCCTTTACCCTCAGCTTGACTTGAAACAGGTGCTTCAAAGTCATCGCCTGGTCCATAAGTGACTGGTCCATCATGAGCTTCCACTTGCTCTTCGACTTGGTCGAGAACTTCTAGGTCTTGGATCTCTTCAACAACGATATCGTCTGCCTTGTCTTCCTTAGGTTTACCGTTGATATCACCTGTTAATGGGATATAGACAACGGTTTCCTCAAGGTTACGTTGACCTACTGTCTTACCTTCAACCTTATCCTTATCAGCGCTATAGCCTTCTACTTCAGGAGTGATGACTGTTTCAAACTGACCTTTATTTGAAGTCCAGTAGCTTGAACCAAGCTCTTCACCTGTAACCTTATCAATAGTCAAACTACGTGTCCATTGAGCAGTTTGGATGTTATTGGCAGGAAGTTCTGCTTGTCCATCGCTAGATGTGTAGAGAACTGTGAAGGTTACGTCTTTGATGTAGCTTTCGCGTTCTGGCCATTTGGCACCATCTGGATTTGCTGGGTTGATTGGTGTACCAGCTTCTTGAATGTTATCTGGTCCTACTTGAACTGTACCATGACGAAGGGTAACCATGAAGTTTTGGTCAACGTGTGAATCGCCATCAAAGATAACACCGTTTGTGAAGCCATCCGCAAGGAGGGTATAACCACGATCACTGTAGTACTTGATGCGCTCGATTGTTGAGTAATCGATAACTTCGCCTGATTTACCAAGCAAGTCAACGACTTCAAGTTTCTTACGAGTTGTACCATCAACATAAGTAACTGTAGCTTTCTGAGCATCCTTGAGGTAAGTTACTACTTCCATGATTTCAGGGGTTTCTACAGAAACATCTGTCATTTCAGCTACTTCCATACGGTCTGGTGTAAATCCGACAACCTCTGGAGAAGGAACAGCTGAGAAGCCAGCTTGAGTACTTGACCATGCTTCATAATTGATAGCGCCTGTAACAAGATTAACGTTAGCCAGACGTTTGAAATCAAGAACTTCAACGTAGTCGTCGCAAGCCAAGCCGCCTTCTTCGAAGACATACTGGATTGTACGTGTCACATCGGCACGGTTTTCGAGCATCTCTACGCTATTTGGCCAAACTGGACTATTGACATCATTTGGATCTACAACTTCACCTGCAACTGGTGCTGGCATATCTGGATCAATAAGAACCAAACGTTCACGAAGAACAACTTCGAAGACTTGGTCAAAGTCAGAGTCACCATTGTAAGTGTGGTCAAAGGCTTCGGCATAACCATCGTTAACAAGTTCATAACCTTGTTTGAGCAAGTTTGCGATTTGTTCATCAGTAGAGTAGTCAATCTTCTCACCTGAGCTTCCGACAACAACATCACGAGTCAATTCTGACTTATCAAGCTCATTCATGTAAAGGATAATAGCTTTTTGCTCATCCTTAGCATAAACCACGTTGGTATCTTGACCTGGGTGCTCTGGAGTAATAAAGGCCTTTTCAGAAATGTAACCAAGAACATCTGGAACGACTGTTTCCATAGCCATGGTTGGATCTTCAGGATCGTTGTTGTAGCTTGGAGTAGGTGCATTTTCGATTGGTGTACCATACTCATCTACTGGAATAATCTTACCAAGTTCTGTGTAAGTAACAGTATCTTCCACTTCTGGAAGGTCTGGGCGAACTTCAAGACCACCAGCTTGACGTTTATCTGCATAGAAGCCTTCAACTACTGGAACTTCTACAACATCATAAGTGAAGCTTTCTTGATCCCAAGTGCTTGTTTGTTCCACTTGGTTAAACTTACCGTGGAAGCTGAAGCTATCTTGAATGTTGATAACTGGATCTTTGTAGCCTGCACCTTGGAAGGTAACCGTTTGTTTCGTATCTTGTGTGATATCATCCAAGATTGGTTCGTAAACCAAGGTTTGGTCCATGCTGAGGTCAATTGGCAATACCAATTCACTTTCAGCCTGGTAGCCGGCAACTTGTGGTGCTGGTGTTTCAATAACTTGCGTAGCATCTTGAGGATCATTAGCATAATGAACTGGTTCTGCATCCGCGATTGGATTACCAAAGGTATCAACAGGGATAATCTTACCGAGTTCTTTATAGACAACACTGTCTGTAGCTTCTGGTTTATCAGGTGTAACAATCTGCATACCAGCCACTGCCTTGTCCGCATAGTAACCTTCGATAACTGGGACATTAACCTTAGCAAAGGTATAGCTGTCTTGATCCCAAGTGTAAGTGTCTTCTGCTTGATTGTACTTACCAGTGAAAGTAAAGTCAGACTGGATATTAACAGACGGTGTTGCTTCGCCAGCTCCTTTGAAGAAGACCGTTTGCAAGGTTGGTTGCGTTACATCTTCAAGGATTGGAGCGTACTCAACAAGAATATCGTCTGTCAAGCTCTCAGGCATGACACTTTGTTGCATTGGACGGTAACCCGGAATGTGAGGAACAAGTGTCTCACTAACCTTAGTTGGGTTATTGGCATCGTTGTTGAAGGTTGGCGTTGGAACGTTTGGAATCAAGCGTCCATTTGCATCAATAGGAATAATCTTACCAAGTGGAACGTAGGTAATGGTTTCTTCGATGTTATCTTCAGTAACCTCTCTACCTTTTACTTCTACTCTATCAGCAAAATAGCCTAAAACAACTGGAGCATAGATGTCATAATACTTGGTCTTGTTTGGTGACCATTCTGTCTCGTCAACAAGCTCACCTGTGACCTTGTCAAAGGTAAGGGTACGGACCCAATAAGCCTTTTGCACATCGGCATCCGGTAAATCCGCATTGCCATCTGTACTCTTGTAAAAGACTGTGAAGCTTACTTCTTTCTCGTAAGCATACTTAGATGGCCACTTAGGTCCATCTGGATTATTAGGATTGATTGGAGTATCTGGGACTTGTTCATGATCAGGCCCTACCTTGGCAACATCGTGTTGCAAGAGGACAAACCACTCTTGATCATCAATATCCTTGTCATCAAAAATGGCATCTTTAGGGAATTCGTCCTGAATCAAGTCATATCCCATGTCCTTGAAAGTCTTGATACGTGTTGCTGTTCCGTATTCAATCGCTTCACCCAATTCCCCGGTCAACTGGTCACTAACCAAGTAAGCACCGGTAGTTTCATCAATATAAGTGATGCTGGCTTTCTTGAAAATTTTACGATACACAACCGGAGTATCCCCTCCTGGTTTGTTCGGTACTACACTTTTAATATCTGTCATATAATCTTGAACAGCTGGTGTTGCTGTCTCACCCGCCTTTCGTGGATCTTTTTTGTTATTGTTATACTGCTTAGTCAAAGCACCTGGAATATATTCCCCATCTTCTGTCACAGGGATAATGCGTCCCAATTTCCTATAGGTCACATGTTCCGTTACCGTTGGCACATAGGGTGTGACAACGTTAAAACCCGCTTCTTTTTGATCAGCGAAATAGCCCTGGACAACTGGTACCGATATCTTAGGATAGGTATAACTGTCCTTGTCCCATTCGATTAAGCCAGTCTTCCTATCTCTAGTCCCCGTAAAAACATGATTTTCCATGACTTCAGGGTCTGGAGTTTTAGAATCCGCTCCTTGAAAAATAATCTCTTGCTTTGATGGAATCCTCACGGTTTCCGATTGGGCATGATTATCAAAGAGGGCTTCGTCAGCTCTAGCAAAATCTAATGGAGAGGGGGCACTGTGGTCAGAGCGACTTTTTGGGTTAGTCAATAATTTAGAAAGATCTATAGTATCAACCAAATCAGAGTCCGCTGATTTATGTGCAATATGCTCTTCAGCAGTTCTTGCTGCTGCTTCAGTCGCATCTTCCCTATAGGCTCTCAAAAATACTCCCCCTTTCTTCTTTTTATGAGAAATAAAATCCTATACTTGCTAAGTTCTCATGGAAATCTTTTCTATTAAGATTTCATTTTCCCTCGGAGAAGCTAACAAGTTCTTATCAAAGATTAAAATTTTTGATATCTCTTATATATACTATAATACGAGAATCGAATTTTTACAAGTAAGGTGTAAGAACTTTAATCATTTTAACCCCTAAGTGAAAAAATAGTGCTTTAATGTGCAATATCTATCAAGTAGTTTATGAAAGTGACATCAAAATGAGATTACCCCGATAACTTAAATGATGAGTCTTTAATGGAGTTTTCTCTCCCTAAAGACACTCTCATAAGAAATACACTATAAACTATCACAACTACTTCTCATCTTTGAATGGCTAGAGCCTTACTGTATTTGTTAAAGAAATGACCTATTAGGAATGACACAGGCCAAGCCTGCGACTAGTCCTCGACTAGGGATGCCAATAAATAACTGGTATTACTCCTAGTATAGATTGACTTTGACGCTTCGTCAATAGATTGGAACCATTTAATGAAAATCCCTAATTTTAAAGCTTTCTCGTATTAAATTGTGCATTAATAATAGTCATTGAGATTAGGCTATTTTGCTGTCATACTGGGCACCAAATAGTCATAGGCATTTCACAACTCATCCAAGAAAAGGTTTAAATGACTATTCACAGTCCACATCTAAGTCTTTACTGAAACCCAGTTACGCCATAAAAACCGAGACTGTTGTCTCGGTTCATACAGTTTGGAAACGATTAGATTTGTCCTCGGCCTTGAGCATCAAAGTAAACCCACCATCCTGGACTCACTTCAACCCAACGGTTAACAGCCATCTCACCTGAATTTGGATCATAGTAACGAACAACGCCGTTCACACGAACCAAATGACCTTTGATTTGTTTACCATTGTTATCAAAGAGGAGGTTTTGTCCGTTGATAGTAACCATGCCTTTGACAGCATTACCATTACCATCGAAGTAATACCAGCTACCATCGATTTCATGGAATTGATTACGGTAAAGCTCACCTGAGTTTACATCATAGTAACGAAGGTTGCCATCAACATTAGCCAAAGCACCTTTCACTTGACGACCATTTTGATCAAAGTAGAGGTTTTGACCATTGATATTTTGTGAACCTTTTACGGCTGCTCCATCATTATTGAAGTAAGCCCAAACACCTGGTTCAATTTCAACAAAACGGTTGCGAGCCATTTCACCTGAGTTTGCATCATAGTAACGGATTGTTCCATTCTCGTTAACAGTACGCCCTTTAACTTGGACACCATTGTTATCGAAGAAGAGTTCTTGACCATTGATGTTTTGGTGACCTGTCACACGTTTACCATTACCATCGTAGTATGCCCAAACGTTATTACCAATTTGTACGAATTGGTTGCGGCCTGATGTATTGTTATTGTTGTTATCTGGTTTTGGATCTTGTTTACCGTTTGCATTCAAGACACCGTTTTGGTCGTAGTAGAATACTTGACCTCTACGGTTTTGACGGTAACCATCACGCAATTGCACCCCATTAGCGAGGAAGAAGTATTGTTTACCATCGATAGTCTTTTCACCGATTGCCATACGGCCTGTATTATCAAAGTAGTAGACATTTCCGTCGTTATCTTTGATGAAGGCATTCTTAGCATATTGACCATTGTTATAACGGTATCTTACAGAGAAGAGACGTTTTTCAAACTTACCACTACCATCACCGTTTTGGTTATCACCATTAGTTGATTGGTTGCTTCCGACAACTTTTGGAAGGCTAACCTTACCACCATTTGTACCGTAGTAACCGTTGAGACCATTCTTAAGCACGTACTCTGAACCACGGTCAAGAATGTTAGTACCATTCATGTACTTCGCAGACCACTTCGTAATCTTCTCGTCAGTAGTCATGCGTTTACCGTTAGAGATTTGAACACGGTCAAAGATTTGTGGGTAGAGACGTTTCAATTCATCAAGGAAGGCACCACCATATTTACCTTGGTAGTCATTACCAAAGGTACGTGTTTTAGCGGCATAGAGGCTGTGGTTGATGATTGCGCCATCTTTAGTTTCACCATAGTTATTAACACGAGTTGCAGTAACTACTTCGTCACCTGGAAGGTTGTAGATTTGGTCTGGAACCCAGTCAGCAATCGCTGAGATACCTACAGCGTGGAGTGATTTAAGAGCTGCTTTCAAGTCAGCCAATGAACCGTACTTGTTGTCCTTACTCATACCAATATCATAACGGTCTGTAAAGGCATAACCATTTTGGATGACTGAGTCAAGGAAGCTACCGTCATCACTTGAAACGTACTGTGGTGCAAATTCGAATGATGTGATACCCCATGATTTGAAGAGGTTTGCATTTTCAGCAATCTTCTTATTAGTGTATTGTGATGGATTTTGGACGAAGTCTTGGAAGTTAGAGAAACCTTCGTAGATAACTTGTGAATCAAGGGCAGCATTTGATTCGTAAACCAAACCACTGCTGTTCTTTTCTTTACTTGGTGCTACACGCACGTCTTGATTTTCAGAAGCACCTACTGGCACCCAAACAGCAAGGTAACCATCAACTTGAGGATTACGGATACCACGGATTTCGTTTGCATTAAATGTCAAATTACCGTTACCATCAGTGTATTTGACAATGCCGTTAGCATCGCTATCATTCAAGTAAGTAGCCACACCATCGTTTGTTGTCAAAAGCAATGGACGATAAGCTTGGTTACGGTGAGCCGCACCCATGTTAATTGTCAAGTTGCTTGTCAAACGAAGGGCTGGTTGGTTTGAAACGATAACTGCCATACCTTGGTTGCGTGTTTCTGCTGTACCAGCATCAGAAGCACTGTTAGCCCCTGTACCATAACGTACAGATGTCAAGACACCTGCAGCATCCCAACCATTAGTATTACCATAACCGATGTAGTTAACCTTCATATCTTGACCGCCAGCTGCATAGCGGATACGGCCTTTCAAGAGGGTTTCAATAGCATCATAATATGGTGATTTTTTAGCCATATATTGACCATCATCTGTGTACATGTCTCCATAGTAAACACGTGGCACAGTGTCCTTATGTGTAAGCATCAAGGCATATGCTGATGGGATGTTATATTGTGTGTATTGCTTGTTGGCACTACGCATGTCTCTGTTGTAGATTTCAAAGGCTTTCTTCATTTCATCAAGAGTGAAGGTATTCCCTGTTGATTGAGGGTTGATTTCATTTTTGATGATTTGACCAATGATTGATTGTACCTCTGAATCGTGGGCACGAACAAATGAGTAGTTAGCCATACGTTTAGAGTTTTTACCACTTTCAGAACGGTCATTTAAACTATTTGAAATGAGTGGTTCAACTCCTGAACGGTTACCAATTGGACGCAAGAGTGAATATACCAATGCCAAGTGCATAGGGTCATCCATTGGCAATTGAGCACCTTTGGTGTCTTCATTGTAGTAGGCATCATTGTGAGACCATGCTTCCAAGATAGACAAGTGCTTAATAGCTTGTTCTTGGCTTTGATCAGAACCATACTTAGCTTTGAAGTAATCTGAAGCAATTTGGAGAAGGTCAGCATTGACATTATCCACGGCATCGACACGAACACCATCAAAGTTTTCATCTTCAGAACCACCAGTGATAGTACCGATGTTCATGATGTAGTGGAGCCAGTTCAACTGCTCAGCTTGAACCGCTGGGTTTGAGTTGTCGATATCATTAGCCAACAAGAACTCGAAACCACCGTTACTTGTATCCTTAGTATACTTAGGATTGTGTTTACCTGTTTGGCTAGTTGGTGTGCGGTTCAAGAGACGATAGTCAGAGTTAGCATGACTTGTACGACTATCGTTGTTATAGAGAAGGGCACCACCTTGCAAGTGGTCACTATTATCAAGATTTTCAGAAGTTGAATTCCAACCTGGTTGGGTCTTCACGAAATTTTTGATAGTTGTACGCAACCAGTCAGTGTTACCTTCACGCGCAATACGTTCTTCAATACGTTTTTGAACTTCAAGCGCTGCTTGGTCCATTTGGGTTTGTGAGCTGAATGACGTATAGGTCTGATTGGTACCGAGACCTTGCTCCTTCATGTAGTTGAGGTAGCTCGCTTGGATAGCCTTGCTTGGCCACCAAACTGTAAGCAATGGACGTTTGTCATTTTCAGTTGAAGCAGTCCACTCTTTACCATCTTTCAAGATTTCTTTTGGACGGTACCATGTGTTGGCAGTGAAGTAACCATCAACAAGTTCGATATCTTTATCAGTTGTACCATAAAAGGCATTTTTATCACCATTTACAGTAACGTTTGTGTTTGTGCTATCAGCTGATGAACCTGTTCCACCGTTCTTGTCGAAACGGTATTCTTTTTGGTTAGACAATTCACCAGTTTCAGCGTTGAAGTATTGGCTTCCGCCGTTACGTTCAAGGACATAGTTCTTACGAATAGTGCCGTCATCTTCAACGTAGTATTGTTTTCCATCAATTGTTTTGATGTGACTTGGACCATCAGTTACGACATTGTTAGTTGCTGGAAGGTCGTTGTTTACTACTGTGACAGTATTGTTGGCATTGTTAGTATTGCCGTTAACTGGGGTAGCACGACGGCCTCCTGTAGGACCACGTCGAGCACCAGTCGCACGACGTTCACGTGTCGCTGCGCGATCAGTAACTGTTGTTGTGTCAGTTGTAGTGTTGTTATTTGTCGTATCAACAGCTGTATCATTGGTTGCTGTTGTATCTGTTGTAGTTGCCGCACGATCAGTACCGACTATCGCTGCCGTATCAACAGCATTCGCTGCAACTGTATTTGTAGTATCAGTTGTCAAATCGAAGGTTGCTGTTGGAGCTGCTTGGTCAGTTGTGACATCATTTGTCGTTGCAACTGCTGTAGTTGGATCCTGAGCAGCCGTTGTATCGTTAGATACAGTACCCGTATCAACAGTAATATCGGGGATGGCTACAGTAGCATCCGTATGTTCGTCGGCCTGAACGACACCGTCGTTAGTTCCTAAAGAAACCGCTGAGACTGCACCGAGCGACATCCCTGTAACTGCGATGGTTACCCATTGTTTCTTAACTTTGTGCATTTTATAATGTACTTTTTTGTCCATAATAAAAAGACTCCTTTTTCCCATTTATAGCTTCATTCTAAATCATTGAAAGCTTTTTTTCAATAAGATTCGATAAATTTTCATAATTTTTAGAAAAGTCCTTTTGTTGTTTTAATAACATTAGTTTTAAATGAGTGTTTATAATTATAGACATGCTCATTTTAGTTCGTTGAGAAACAGATAACTGACACTCTATGGCTATTTAGAATGATTATTGATAAGACCTCCTTTTAATGGGATTACAAGGAAATCTAATGAAAATTCACAAAATCCTTAAGGCACCTCTCTCAAAGCGACAAAAAATACTATCCTTACCAAACCATTAGGTCTGTTAAAATAGGGTCTTTTTTAGACTATCTTCTCATACAAAATCTAAATTCTAACTATCTAAGCCATTCATTACTTACTGAGGTGCCAGAGGGGCAAGTTTGGTTACTCTAGTGCTAATTAAAAATACTCTTTTCCATCAAAAACGAAGGGAACAGAAACTAGATTGTAGAGCGACAAATCATCATAACAAATAGTTCAAATGCCTATCTACCCTGCTGAAAACAAGGAAAAAGGAGTAAAATAAAGGTGAAAAGAGTTAAACTATTTAGAAACAAATAGAGGGGTAGGTGAGAAAGATGTCAGTACAACATACAAACTTGGACACAAGCCAAGATAAGGCTAAGCCTGGTCAAGAGTTCAATAATCAAGAGCTCATTAAGAATAATTCTCCAGACAACAGGGTTGCTTCTATTCTCCTTGCAGTCGCCTTTTATTTAGCTATCGTTTATCTTGCCTTATTTTTGCTCTTAGGACTGTCAAATCCTTGGGGAATAGTTATAATGATTTTCCTAGCACCTAATTTGATTAGTTTTATTATTGCAACTATTTTAACAAGAATAGGACGTAAAAAAGGTAATAAAAACTTTCTATACACTAGTGTTATTTTTTACCTAGTCTCAATTTTTTTGGCCTATGACCCTGACTGGGGAGTTTTTCGAGTTGTACCGATTCTGTTGACTATTCTTGTAACAGTGGGAACTGTGATGTATAAACAAGATAATGAGCAAGACAACAAATAAGAGAGCATGTTCAAGTGGTCTCTTATTTTTATGTAGTCATTAGTATTTCAAAAAGTCAGTTCCATTTTGAAACTTTCACAACATCTCCAAATCAAAAAAACACCTCCTAGCTAGAATGGTTATCTAACAAGAAGGTGTTTTTTATTGTGCTTATCTGAGCATTGTAAAGACTTCTACAATCCTGAAATACGAATAATCTTCGTCCTATTCTTCATTTTTCTTACGTTTGGCAAGAAATCCAAGACCAGTTGCAGTTGCCAAAGCACCCAAGGCCATACCTAATGATGAGTTTTCCTCACCAGTCTTAGGAAGCGCTTGGCTACCACGTTTGTGCTTAGGATCTTTCACTTCAGAAGTTGATTCTGAAGTAGACACTGAAGCACTTGTTGATGCTGAGGCTGAAAGACTTGCTGATGTACTCAATGAAGTTGAGGTGCTTGTTGAGGTGCTTGTGCTTTGCGATTCGCTCAACGATACAGACTCACTTGTAGAAATCGAAGAACTTACTGAGGCTGATGCTGAATTAGACACTGATTGTGATTCAGACACAGACGCACTCGCTGAAACGGACTCTGAGTTCGATACTGATTGCGACTCTGAAGTTGATACTGAGGCAGAGGCTGACTCTGATGAGCTTGCTGAAACTGATACGCTGGATGAGACTGACACAGATGTACTTGCACTTTGCAACTCACTCAACGATGCTGAGTTAGATGTCGAAAGCGATTCACTAGCTGAAATTGAAGCACTTAATGAGGCTGATACTGAATTAGACACTGATTGTGATTCAGACACAGACACACTCGCTGAAACTGACTCTGAGGCAGATGTACTTGCTGATGCTGATGTAGACAATGACTCAGATACACTTGTTGAGGCTGAAAGACTTGCTAAGGTACTCAATGATGTTGCAATACTTGTTGAAGCACTTGTGCTTCCAGAGGCACTCAAGAATGCCGATGTAGAAGCGGACTCTGAGACTGAAACGCTTGATGAAGCGGATTCTGAGGCAGATGCACTTGCACTCTGCGATTCGCTCAACGATACAGACTCACTTGTAGAAATTGAAGAACTTTCTGAAAGTGACTCACTCAGTGATACTGAGTTTGAAACAGATTCTGATTCAGACACTGAGGCACTCGCTGAAACTGACTCTGAGTTCGATACTGATTGTGACTCGGAAATTGAGACACTTACTGAAGTCGATACTGAGGCAGAGGCTGACTCAGATGCACTTGCTGAAGCTGAGACGCTGGATGAGACTGACGCAGAAACTGAGGTTGAAACAGACTGTGATTCTAATACAGACGCACTTGTTGATGCAGACTCTGAAATTGAGGTACTTACAGAAGTTGACTCTGAGGCTAATGCTGAAGCGGACGCAGACAATGACTCAAATACACTTGTTGAGGCTGAAAGACTTGCTGATATACTCAACGAAGTTGAAATACTTGTGCTTTCAGAGGCACTCAAGAATGCTGATGTAGATGCTGACTCTGATACTGAAGCGGAGGTGCTCGCTGAGGCTGACGCAGATGCACTTGCACTTTGCGACTCACTCAACGATACAGACTCACTTGTAGAAATCGAAGCACTTACTGAAGTCGATACTGAGGCAGAGACTGATGCGGAGGTGCTTGCTGAAGCTGACTCTGAGACACTTACTGAAGTCGATTCTGATGCAGAGACTGAGTTTGAAACAGACTGTGATTCTGATACAGACTCACTTGTTGATGCTAACTCGGAATTAGAGACTGATTGTGATTCAGACACCGATGCACTCTCTGATGCTGACTCGGAATTAGAGACTGATTGTGATTCTGAGATTGAAGCACTTACTGACGCTGACTCGGAGTTTGAGACAGACTGTGATTCAGACACCGATGCACTCTCTGAGGCAGACTCGGAATTAGAAACTGATTGTGATCCTGAAACAGATGTACTCAATGACGCCGACTCACCCAATGATGCTGAGTTCGAAATAGATTCAACAGTTGAAATAATCGCAGAAATTGAAGCACTAAAGGCTTGAGACTGGCTTTCAAATGCAGAAGCACTCAATGAGCTTGACGTACTCAATGATTCTGACTCTGAAGTCGAGATTGAGGAACTTGTGCTCTGTGATTCACTCAATGATGCAGACTCACTAACTGAAATTGAAGCACTTAATGAAGCTGATTCTGAGGTTGAAGCAGACTGTGATTCTGAAACTGACGCACTCTCTGACGCTGATTCTGAGGTTGACACTGACTGCGACTCAGAAACTGAGGCACTTTCTGACGCTGATTCTGAATTTGATACAGACTGAGACTCAGAAATTGACGCACTTTCTGACGCTGATTCTGAGGTTGACACTGATTGTGATTCTGATACAGAAGCACTTTCTGACGCTGATTCTGAGGTTGATTCAGACTGTGATTCTGAAACTGACGCACTCTCTGACGCTGATTCTGAGGTTGACACTGACTGCGATTCTGAAATGGATTCACTTACTGACGCTGATTCTGAGTTTGAAGCAGACTGTGATTCTGAAATTGATTCACTTACTGACGCTGATTCGGAAGTTGAAGCGGACTGTGATTCAGAAACTGACGCACTTACTGAGGCTGATTCTGAATTTGATACAGATTGTGATTCAGACACTGATGCACTCTCTGAAGCAGATTCGGAATTAGACACCGATTGTGATTCTGAGATTGATTCACTTACTGACGCTGACTCTGAGTTTGATGCAGATTGTGATTCTGATACAGAAGCACTTTCTGACGCTGACTCGGAAGTTGAAGCGGATTGTGATTCTGAGATTGACGCACTTTCTGACGCTGACTCGGAATTAGACACTGATTGTGATTCGCTTACTGATGCACTCTCTGAGGCTGATTCTGAGTTAGACACTGATTGTGATTCTGAGATTGATTCACTTACTGATGCTGACTCGGAGTTTGAAGCAGACTGTGATTCAGAAACTGATGCACTCTCTGAAGCGGATTCGGAGTTAGACACTGATTGTGATTCTGAGATTGATTCACTTACTGATGCTGACTCGGAATTTGATTCAGACTGTGATATCGATGTTGATTCACTTACTGACGCTGATTCGGAATTAGACACTGATTGTGATTCGCTTACTGATGTACTCTCTGATGCTGATTCTGAGTTAGACACTGATTGTGATTCTGAGACTGATTCACTTACTGATGCTGACTCGGAATTTGATTCAGACTGTGATTCTGAAACTGATTCACTTACTGACGCTGATTCGGAATTAGACACTGATTGTGATTCTGAAATTGATTCACTTACTGAAGCAGAGACTGAATTTGATTCGGATTGTGAAGCTGACGTCGACTCGCTCTCTGAGGCTGACTCTAAGTTTGAAACCGATTGTGATTCTGATACAGAAGCACTTTCTGACGCTGATTCTGAGTTTGAGACAGACTGCGATTCTGAAATTGACGCACTGACTGACGCTGACTCGGAGTTTGAGACAGACTGTGATTCTGATACTGACGCACTCTCTGAAGCGGATTCTGAGTTTGAGACAGACTGTGATTCTGAAATTGACGCACTGACTGACGCTGACTCGGAGTTTGAGACAGACTGTGATTCTGATACTGACGCACTCTCTGAAGCTGATTCTGAATTAGATACAGACTGTGATTCAGAAACTGACGAACTTTCTGACGCTGATTCTGAGTTTGAAACAGACTGTGATTCTGAGATTGATCCACTTACTGACGCTGACTCTGACGTTGAAGCAGATTGTGATTCGCTTACTGATGCACTCTCTGAAGCTGACTCGGAGTTTGAGACAGACTGTGATTCAGACACTGATGCACTCTCTGAAGCTGACTCGGAATTAGAAACCAATTGTGATTCGCTTACTGATGCACTCTCTGAAGCTGACTCGGAGTTTGAGACAGACTGTGATTCAGAAACTGACGAACTTGCTGAGGATGATTCTGAGTTTGAAACTGATTGTGAAGCTGAAATTGACGCACTTTCTGAGGCTGACTCTGAGTTTGAAACAGACTGTGATTCTGAAACTGACGCACTTTCTGACGCTGACTCTGAGTTTGAAACAGACTGTGATTCTGAAACTGACGCACTTTCTGATGCTGACTCTGAGTTTGAAACAGACTGTGATTCTGAAACTGACGCACTCTCTGAAGCTGATTCTGAATTAGACACTGATTGTGATTCTGAAATTGAGGCACTGACTGACGCTGATTCTGAGTTTGAAACAGATTGTGATTCTGATACAGAAGCACTTTCTGACGCTGATTCTGAGTTTGAGACAGACTGCGATTCTGAAATTGACGCACTTACCGATGCTGACTCTGAGTTTGAAGCAGATTGTGATTCAGAAACTGACGCACTTTCTGACGCTGATTCTGAATTTGAAACTGATTGTGATTCTGAGACAGACGCACTTTCTGACGCTGACTCGGAATTTGATACAGATTGTGATTCGCTTACTGATGCACTCTCTGACGCTGATTCTGAATTAGATACAGATTGTGATTCTGACACAGACGAGCTTGTTGAAGCGGACTCACTCAAGGAACTTGAAACACTCGCTGACTTAACGGTACTCAAAGACACACTCGTTGAAGCGGACTCACTTTGTGAGACACTTGTCTTCAAGGACTCACTCAAGGAACTTGAAACACTCGCTGATTTCTCGGTACTCAAAGAAGCACTCGTTGAGGCTGACTGACTTTGAGAAACGCTAGTCTTCAAAGACTCACTCAAGGAACTTGAGACACTCGCTGACTTCACAGTACTCAAAGACGCACTTGTTGAAGCGGATTCACTTTGTGAAACGCTGGTCTTCAAGGACTCACTCAAGGAACTTGAGATACTCGCTGACTTCACAGTACTCAAAGAAGCACTTGTTGAAGCGGATTCACTTTGTGATACGCTGGTCTTCAAGGACTCACTTAATGAACTTGAAACGCTCGCCGATTTCTCAGCACTCAAAGATGCACTTGTTGATGCGGATTCACTTTGTGAGAGGCTTGTCTTCAAGGACTCACTCAAGGAACTTGAAACGCTCTCAGATTTCACGGTACTCAAAGACGCACTTGTTGATGCGGATTGACTTTGTGAGAGGCTTGTCTTCAAGGACTCACTCAAGGAACTTGAGACACTCGCTGATTTCACGGCACTCAAAGACACACTTGTTGAAACAGATTGACTTTGTGAGACGCTCGTCTTCAAAGACTCACTCAAGGAACTTGAAACACTCGCTGATTTCACGGTACTCAAAGACGCACTTGTTGAAGCAGACTGGCTTTGCGAAACGCTGGTTTTCAAGGACTCACTCAAGGAACTTGAAACGCTCGCTGACTTCACAGTACTCAAAGACGCACTCGTTGAGGCTGACTGACTTTGTGAAACGCTGGTCTTCAAGGATTCACTCAAGGAACTTGAGACACTCTTTGATTTCTCAGCACTCAAAGATGCACTCGTTGAAGCGGATTGACTTCGAGATTGGCTGGTCTTCAAAGATTCACTCAAAGAACTTGAGACACTTTTTGAGGCTACCGTACTCAATGAAAGGCTAGTCGATGCAGACTGCTTAGCAGACTCACTTCGACTTTGAGAAATCGATTCCTGCTTAGACTGACTGGCACTTTGCGACACTGACTGGCTGTAATCACTATCCGACAATTTCACCGTCACAACATTGGTCGTACTGTCTTTATAAGTAATCGTTACCGTACCATCACTATTAACCGTATAAGACTTAATACGGTTGGCGACCTCTGGATTCAAGGCAGACACGGTCGCAATAATCTTACTCTTATCTGCGTCTGTTAGGGCAGTCAGGCTGGTCACCTGAATAGTGCTTGTCGGCGCCACACCCGGTGTACGATCTGACAAGCGACCCTGAGTAATACGAATCTCACCCAAGCCATTTGGACGGTTCATATTTGACGCATTGTCAATAGCAGCAACATTACGTTGCCATGTGTTTCGGAAAGAATGATAAAGGTCATCCTTCAAATGAATGGTCGTTGTGATGGTTGCAGGATTATCAGTCGTTGCTGTGATATCTCCCGTAATTGGTGCAATATTACCAGTTCCGTACTGGCTACTACCAAAGAAATTGCCGTTCAAGGCATTGTCATTCAAATCGGCTCTTGCAACGACTTTCATTTCTTTAAGCTTGCCACTGTCATCTGTTGCCGTGAAAGTCACAACAGCATCATCACCAGCATAGAGGGTATAGTTTTTCCCACCACCTTCGAGAGGCGTTGACTTAGGTTCCACACCATCAACAGTCAACTTGGCCGTCACTTCAGGACGCGTTCCGTCCGTTACAGCCACGGAATTGCTAGCATCTGAATACACCGCATAATCACCATACATGATGCGAGCTTTGGCTGTTACACCGCCTGTTTGTAACTTAACAGTCGGCGTCACAATCGCTTGACCAGAAGCATCCGCTACTGCTGTTCCAACTTCGTCGTCATTATTGTATAGAACAACTGTAGAACCTGGCTCAGCTCCCGTCACCGTTACAGGTGTCTGTGTATATGCCTTATCCAATAATCTCGTTTCAACAGTTGGTGCTGCAAGTCGCTTCACCGGAGCCGTCACATCATTTGTGGTGTTATCTTTATAAGTAATGGTCACCACACCAGATGATGAAACCGAATAAGATTTAAAGTCCTTTGAAGTGGCAATATTTGGGTTAGCAGTCTTAAACGCTTCCCAAACCTTATCTTTTTCAGCCTGGGCGAGACTACTTGTGTCATTAACAAAAGTACTCGTTGTCACCGCCGTAATCGGATTACGAATACCATCATTTTGCGGCAAAACCTGAATACGAAGCGTGCGTGTCACTGACTGCTTAGCCGTATTAGTCACTACAAAAGAAACATTATAAATTTTCCCAGGTGTTACGACCTCTGTCAGCCCAACAGTCCCCACAATATTAAAGGCGACTGCACTATTTTTCAATGCAGTGGTCTGAGGCACGTTGATACCATTCACACGATCACTACCAGAAGCGTAGCCAATGCTTTTAATACTATTTCGTGTAGGATTAGTTTCAACAACATTATAAGCCTGATTGATGTAATCAGAGTTATAAACAGAAATCAAGGCATTGTTAGCCAGACCTAAATTATACTGGGGTGCACGGAGGTTACTATTAGCATCAATACGAGAACCATTACGAGGATCACGCTGACCAGATGTCGCATGGAGCACCGCATTGGCAAGACTATTTCTAGCCTGACGAGCCTGAGCAATCGTAGGTGCCACATCACTGTCATGATCAGCCAGGCTGACACGAATGGCATCCAGGGCTTTATCCCCCTTGAGAATAGCAGCATCCGTATTTGGCAAATCGACAGCTTGAGCTTTATAGGTATAAATATCTAAGGCAAGATCTTTGAGACGCTTTTCTTGCTCTAAACGCTCAGCATCTGCCACAACTGAGGCAGCTAGCAGACCAGTCGCCGTTTCTGACAATTGGCGATTAGTTTGTACTTCGGATGTCAAGGAAGCGTTCAACAAGGTTGATTCCGAGCTGACAAGAGTCATCCCCACTTTAGAGTCGCTACTACTATCACTCTTGCTAACTGACTGAACAGAGGCACTTGCGCTTTGCTCTGAAGTTTTTCCAAGCGCACTCTCAGACTGACTGTGAGCAGAAGAATCCGTCTGACTTACTGATTCCGATTTAGAAGCTAATGAAGCTGACAAGGAAGCAGAAAGCGAGGCACTCAATGACAAGGATGTCGATTTAGAAGCTAATTCAGAAGCAGACACCGATTGGCTGCGTGATAAAGACTCACTCAAAGAAGCCTCCGAAGTCTGTCTTGACGCAGTTTCAGATGACTCTTGACTATTTACTTGGCTATCTTGAACACTGGACACAGACTCCATATTTCCAAGAACAACGGAATCAGATGCAGCTAAGAGATCAGTCTTAGCTCCTGCTTCACTTTCCAAAATCGGCTGATCAGTCATTTCATCCGCATGAGCCACGTGAGTTGCAACAGAGCCACCAAGCAAGGCCCCAGTTGCAAGCACTCCTTTGAGCACTGTCTGACCAGAAAAGGCAGGTGCTTCCACCTCTACCTGCTGGGCACCAACAGACGGTATATCCACACCCCCTCTAAGCACCTTAAAAAGACCAAAATTCGACGTCGCCGCACGAAGCCAGTGCTTCCCTGACTTAACCAATTTAAACCGTGTCACACGATCGGTTTCACGATATTGACCTTCATTCCTTCTAAAAAACATATATACTCCATTTATTTTTGATTAAAACACTCCTTTCAATTTTATCATAAAATTAAGCAAAAAATCTCATTTCAAGATTGCTTTCTAGCGATTAATCCTTTCTTTCATTTCCCTAAAAATACGATAATAATGCTAACCCTAAGACTTATTAAAACTATTTGTATTTTTAGAATATCAGACTAAAAAAATCCCCTACCAATTAGGAAATCTCTCTAATCGATAGGGGATATTTGATTATCTCGCTAGAAGATAATGATTAAACTTACTAGGATTTAGAAGTCTTCACTTTCTTCTTCATCTTTCTTACGTTTGGCAAGAAATCCAAGACCAGTTGCAGTTGCCAAAGCACCCAAGGCCATACCTAATGATGAGTTTTCCTCACCAGTCTTAGGAAGCGCTTGGCTACCACGTTTGTGCTTAGGATCTTTCACTTCAGAAGTTGATTCTGAAGCACTCATTGAGGCTGAGATCGAAGCACTTGTTGATGCTGAGGCTGAAAGACTTGCTGAGGTACTCAATGAAGTTGAAATACTTGTTGAAGCACTTGTGCTTTCAGAGGCACTCAAGAATGCTGATGTAGATACTGACTCTGATACTGAAACGGATGCGCTCGCTGACTCTGAGGCAGAGACTGAAGCGGATGTGCTTGCTGATTCTGACGCACTTGATGATTCTGATGCAGAGACTGAAGCTGACTCAGATGCGCTTGCTGATTCTGACGCAGAGACAGAAACTGATGTGCTCGCTGATTCTGATGCAGAGACTGAAGCGGATGCGCTCGCTGACGCTGAAGCAGAGGCTGAAGCAGATTCAGATGCGCTTACTGATTCTGATGCAGATACAGAAACTGATGTGCTTGCTGACGCTGATTCTGATGCAGAGACTGAAGCTGATGTGCTTGCTGAAGCTGACTCTGATACTGAAGCGGATGCGCTCGCTGATGCTGACGCAGATGCTGATGCAGATTCAGATGCACTTACTGATTCTGAGACAGAGACTGAAGCGGATGCGCTTGATGACTCAGATACAGAAACTGATGCACTCGCTGATTCTGACGCAGAGACTGATGCAGATGTGCTTACTGACTCTGAAGCGGATGCACTTGCTGAGTCTGATGCGCTCGCTGAGACTGACTCAGATGCACTTGCTGATTCTGATGCAGAGACTGAAGCTGATGTGCTTGC
>OGIN01000791.1_pt1 | contig 23450 bp, 20 predicted proteins | sample 1571851 | NCBI WGS metagenome assembly OGIN01 (sample SAMEA2582123, study PRJEB24529) | metagenome | biome: Human gut stool | place: China | collected 2011 | reverse complement strand
CCTCCTCAAAGGTATTGGTCTGGGCTCCCACCTCCACCAGTGCTGATCTTGCCCGCAGGTGCTGGTTATAACGCAGTCCTTTTAAATAGATCTTTCTGGTAAAACCAGGATAATACTCCTCTGCTTTTAACTGCAGTTTCAGGCTAAATGCCAGATTATCTTCCCGAAAAGGATTTGCCAGATATGAAATGGGTCCTTCCGGCGTCTGGCTCAGACCATTAAAAAACATGATCCTGGCACTTGGCTGACCGCCTATCTCTGTTTTCAGGTATACATCCTCCCCTACACCGTCCCGATGGATATCAAGCACTACCTGGATCGATGGGTACCGGGCCAGGATCTCATTAATTCCTTCCAGTGCATAAGTGTACGCACGGCTGCGGTCCAGCTTGCCCACTGCCAGATCATATACCGTTGTGTCATGGTAAACATTCCAGCCTTTTTCTGTAAGAAGATCCGTCAGTTTCTGTCCCACTGCAACCACATTTTCATCTTTTTTACTGTTTTTGTAACTTTCCTGGGAATGGGTGTGATAGATCAGGATCTGAGGCGCATCTTCCTTTTCCAGGGTAAGATCCTTTGACAACAGGTTCTTAGCATTCATCAGTTCTCTGTCTGCTGTAGTAGAAGTATGTACATTATAGAAGTGTTTCATTAAAAAATCATAATCCATCAACTGCTGTATGGGATAGATCATGGGCTGATCCGAAATTTTAGCAGAAGCGCTGTCCGTGTTTGCAGGCGAATTGGCATTTTCAGACTGATCCAATGCTTCTTCGCTGGCTGACCGGATTGTTTCCTCATCTGACTCATCTTCCCCGATCCAGGCCAGATATTCATGGGTGCGGTAAAATTCCCTTGCTTTTTCATACTGGTCATAGGCCGGATCCATGGTGTTTATGGATGACCATTTTTTCTGTGTCTGTAATGTCTGATTTGAATGTTTTCCTGTAAGATCCATGCTTAAGGGAAATATCTGCTGCCAGACCCATTCACAGCCTGACTCCCAGACTTCATTTGAAAGGTTGTTTTTTAATAACTGTATGTGGTTTTCTGCTGCATACAAAATACAGGCTCCTGCAATCATACATAGGATCACCAGGATGCCTGTTATCTTCAGAAATAATATCCATTTTTTTACATTTCTGCTCCATGATTTCATGGTGTCCTTCCAGTTAAAAAGAAAATATTGGCACCGGGGAAACAAATGCCGCCTTCGGCACCCCTTGTTTTTCCCTTTATGTCATATATATGCAGATCATCCTGCCGGAAGTTCATCACATTTCTTATTTTTTAGGAGAAAATGGCCACTCGGAGATCAGAAGGCCTACAAGGGTCAGGACCGTTCCTGCCATTGCCTGAAAGGTGATCACTTCATGGAGAAGAGGGATCGACATTAAAATCGTTACAACCGGGATCCCGTAAATATATACGCTGGCTCTGGTAGCACCTAAGGACTTTACTGCATAATTCCAGGTGACAAAGCAGATTGCAGAGGCGCCTACCCCCAGATAAATGATATTTCCCAGATTTACCGGCTTTAATAATGCGGAAAGGGAAAGATGGAAATCCATAAAAGGAAGGGCACACAGCATGAACAAAATACCATAGAAAAAAGTTCTCCGGGTGGTAATGATGGTATCATATCCAAAACCGGCTATTTTTCTGGAACAGATGGAATATACTCCCCAGATGGCTGCCGCTGCCACACCAAGGAAATCTCCCAGTGGATTTAACTCTACTGTCTCCCCTTTCTGGAATGTGATCAGACAGATGCCTGCCATTGCACACACAAATCCCAGAACGATACTCTTCTTCATTTTCTCCCCTTCCAGGAAAAAGTGGGCCAGAATACCTGTAAAAATAGGGGCGATCGATACAATAACGCTGATATTCGATGCCTGTGTCAAAGTCAGGGCAATGTTTTCCATAAGATAATAAATACCGATCCCCGTAATACCGGCCACGATCATGATCCCTTCCTGTTTCAGGCTTCCTGCTTTCAAAGGAACCGGGCGGATAATCCACAGGAAAATATAACCTGCCACAAACCGCAGCACCAGTATTTCAAGAGGTGACAGATCTTCTAACAGGACTTTCGTCGATATAAACGTTGTCCCCCAGATCAGCATAGTAAAGATCGCAGCCAGATGTCCGGCTGCTTTTGTCTTTTGTGCACTCATTTCTTTGCTCCTTATCCCTTTTCATATTTATATACTATATAAGCCTATTAAAATAAAGCCCTGTGGATCCCTTCTGAAATAGTAAAACTTAACTGGCGTACTCTCTCATCAATATCCGGCGGTGTTACATAAAGAGAACCAAACTCCGGCTCTAAAAGTTCTGTGATCAGACGGTACTGATCTTCCGGATCCATGTTCTGGATCCATTTTCCCGTATTTTTCGTTTCTGCCTGGGATGACAGTACCCCAAGCAAAGCGGAGATCGTATCATGAACAATGGCTGCCGCACCTACTACGGTAGGAACTCCAATCGCAAGAACCGGTATTCCTAACGTTTCTTTTGTAAGACTGTGTCTGTGATTTCCAACTCCTGACCCGGGATGAATTCCTGTATCCGTCAGCTGGATGGTGGTTCCAAGGCGCCGGATGCTGCGGGCTGCCAGAGCGTCAATGGCGATCACCAGATCCGGCTGTACCTCCTTAATAATGCCCAACAGGATCCTGGCAGTTTCCATTCCCGTCTGGGCCATAACACCGGGAGCTATGGCTTTTAACCCTTCTGCAGACACGCAGAGATTACTGACCGTCCGGGGCCCAAGGGAGTCCGGGGTTACGCTTTGATTTCCAAGCCCTGCTACCAGGATATTTTTCCCGGTCTTCTGCTTTAACAGTCCTTTTAACAACAACGCCAGTTCATCAGATACTTCACTATGAAAATCTTCATCAGGCATAAGCAGTTTATCTGCTTCCAGTGTAAGATAGCTTCCCATCGGTTTTCCCAAAGCTTTGGCGCCATGTTCATTTAAAACCTTCACTTCTGTGATCTGGGCTGCTGACCGTTTTCCTTCCCACTTTTTAAAAGAAACCCCTGAAACTTCTTCCGCTGCTTCTTTTAAACCTTCCCGTTCCTCTAAAGCAAGGTCTGTACGTATTTTAAATTCAGGTATCTTCATTTTTCGCTGCCTCCTTGTTTTGTCCTGTATAACTGTAACGATCGTTAAAATTAGTTTTTACACAGAGACAGCGTATTATGCCACATGGATTTTATTATAACTTACAGAAATAGAACTGGCAATCAGAAACATTTCCTGCATTGGTTCATGATACTGTAGACCGTCTGCTTAACATTCTTGATAATTTTTAAAATTTTTACTTGACATTTCCAAATGGATCCGATAGAATGTAACAGTATGTTTACATTGAACTGTCCGTGTCCAGGCTTTGATGGAAAACACAACGATTAATATTTTTATATAATACCGAACGGAGGTGTATTTCATTGGCTAACATTAAATCTGCAAAGAAGAGAATCTTAGTAAACGAAACTAAGGCTGCAAGAAACAAGGCGATCAGATCTAAGGTTAAAACTGCGATCAAGAAAGTTGAGGCTGCTGTAGCTGCTGGAGATAAGGCTGCTGCTCAGGCTGCACTGGTTGCTGCTACTACCGAGATCGATAAGGCTTGCACCAAGGGTGTATATCACAAGAACAATGCTGCCCGCAAAGTTTCTCGTGTATCCAAGGCTGTTAATTCTATCGCTTAATTTATAGAATTCGATCAATCGATACCGTAATTTAAAAACTCTCCGGATTAACCCACCGGAGAGTTTTTTTGTTATTCAGAGCAATGCGAAAATGCAGGGAAAAGTGTGGATCATGCTTGCATGAATGAACACTTTTCCCTGCATTTTCATATGACGAGCAGCCACATCGAGATGCAGCGCAGCGAAATCGAGATGTTTGCTCTGAATAATTGTACTTTCCCTACATCTGCTCTTCATCATAACGTGCTCTGATGCCGCCTACAAATTTCAAACGGGTCCTTGCACATACTACGTGGGCACCACCAATGGCCTTTGTCTGAATTCTTACAGGCACAGCCACATCTCTCATATGCATACCGATCAGAGTATCTCCAATATCAATTCCTGCATGTGCCTTGATATGTTCTACTGCAACCGGGTGTTCCAGGGTATGATAAGCCGCGGTTGAGAAAGAACCACCTGCCTTTAACTGAGGAACTACATTGACCGGTTCATAGCCGTATTTCTCCGCTGCCTCCTCTTCTAGGATCAGGGAACGGTTTAAATGCTCGCAGCACTGCGCAGCCAGATAAATTCCCAATGGCTTTAATTCTTCATACAGTGCTTTGTATACAGTCTGTCCAATGGTCTCACTGGAATGGGAGCCGATCTTGTAACTTCCGATTTCGCTGGAAGAACAGCCTACTACCAGGATCTGACCTGGTTTCATCTTGGCAACAGCCAGAAGTTCCTTTAAAACTTCCTTGGTCTGTGTGCGGATCTCTTCTAACACTTCATCACTTTCTTTTTCCGTTGCTACCCCTGGTATATTTTTTTCTTCTGCCATTTAATGCATTCTCCTCCTTAATTCTAATATTTATTAGCGATCAGCAGTTCCACTGCCAGACGGTCCTGGAGTTTTCCCGTTTTCACACTTTCTTCTGCGTCCACACACAAATTCACATAGGACAAGATCTGTTCCTTCGTAAATGTTTTCGCCTGCGCCATTACTTTTCCTGTAACAAAAGGCTGCAATTTCAATTTAGAAGAGATCGTACTCCTATCCATTCCTCTTCCCATCAGTTCCTTTACCTGCAGGATCTGGTTAAACTGCCTTGCAATGAGAAACAGGATACGCATAGACGGCTCTTTTAATGTAAGAAGATCTTCATAAAGATCCATTGCCTTTCTTGTCTGTCTGTTGGCAATGGCCGTGATCATGTCAAATATTTTGTTCGTCACCTGGGTAATACACACTGCATCAATATCTTCTTCCGTTATAATATCCCGTCCAAGTGTATAACTGATCACCTTATCCAGTTCAGAAGTAATATTTTCCATATCATCTCCTGTTTTTCCCAGGAAATATTCCATAGTCCGGCCAGTTATCTTTTTTCCATTTTTTGCCAGTATTCCTGCTGCCCATCTTCCAAGCTGGGCACTGTCCTGACGCACCATTTCTGCAATATAGCCATACTTTTTTACAGCCTTATACATACGGCTTCGCTTATCTACTTCCGTTTCCACAAACAAAAGACAGGTCGTATCCGGAATATTCTCTATATAGGCGCACATTTCATCTGCCCCTGGTCCGCCTTTAAACCAGCCGCTGTCCTCCATAAGGATCAGACGTCTGTCAGCAAAAAAAGGCATTGTATCGGAAAGGCTGATGATCTCATTTACATTTATTCCCTTTCCTTCATAATAATTATAATTCATGGTATCGCCCTGGGTAATGGCTTCCCGAAGGCGGTTTTTATAGCTTTTTTTTAAAAATGCTTCTTCCCCAAAGAGAAGATATACTTTCTTAAAATCATTATTTTTTATATCCTGGTTCAGGGTCTGCATGTAATTCTTTTTGCTCCTGTTGATTAGTTGGACACCTTATACTCAGGTTCCACACGGATGTGTTTCACTGCCCGTTTGGCAGCTGCATGTATTTCTCCGCGTGGCTACATTGTAACACACCAGCCGCATAATGTTAAGGCTTGACTTTTGTTCTCATCTGACGTACTCTATTAAATAGTTTTTTTTAGAACTGTTTTGTTTAAAACTTTTTATTTTTCAGAAAGGAGTCTCCTTTATGATCTGTATTACTGATTTCCTTGCACATATCCGGCTGACCATGAAATTGCAGGAACAGATGTTAAAAAATATCTGTGAAACATGGCAGCTGACCATAACAGAAGGAAAGGTTATTTCATTTCTTTATAATAATCCAGGAAAAGATACTGCTGCTGATATCACAGAACTTCGGATGCTCTCCAAAGGAAATGTATCCCAGGCTGTAGAAAGTCTGATCCAGAAAGGTCTGCTAAAGAGGACCGCTGACCAGACTGACCGTCGAAAGATCCATTTATCCCTGCTTCCCCAGACTGCAGACATTACAGCTGCCATCTGTTCCATGCAGGCAAATCTCTACAGCCAGATCTTTTGCGGTCTGTCTGAGGAAGACTTGAAATTTTATGAACAGATCAACCAACAGATCATGGAAAATACGAAAAAAGCGATCAAAGAAAGGACGACAGAAAATGAATTTACAGCAAAAGAAAGATAACAGCTTTCTTGCAACAGAACCTTTGGGGAAACTTTTGCTAAAGCTCTCCCTGCCCACAGTTACAGCCCAAATCATCAACATGCTGTACAATATTGTGGACCGTATCTATATTGGACATATCCCGGAAAACGGAGCACTGGCACTGACTGGTGTAGGCGTGTGCATGCCCCTCATCATGATTGTTTCCGCTTTCGCGGCCCTTGTAGGAAACGGCGGCGCTCCCAGAGCCTCTATTTTTATGGGAAAAGGAGATAAAGAGTCTGCTGAACGCACTCTTGGCAACTGTTTTACCACACAGATCATCGTATCCCTTTTGCTGACCATCATCCTTTTTACCGGAAACAGAAGCTTTCTTATGGCTTTTGGTGCCAGTGAAAATACCATTCCCTACGCTGTTGCCTATATGAATATTTATTCACTGGGAACTATCTTTGTACAGCTGACTTTGGGTATGAACGCTTTTATTACTGCACAGGGATTTGCCAGAACCGGCATGTTGTCTGTTTTAGTAGGCGCTGCCAGCAACATTATACTGGATCCTGTTTTTATTTTCGTATTTCATATGGGCGTTCGTGGTGCTGCTCTTGCAACGATCATTTCCCAGGCACTTTCCTGCGCATGGGTGTTAAACTTCCTTACAGGAAAAAAATCGTATCTGAAAATCCGCAGATGCAATATGAAACTGCAAAAAAACATTATCCTTCCAAGCCTTGCACTGGGACTTTCCACTTTTATCATGCAGGCCAGTGAAAGCATTATTTCCGTATGTTTTAACTCTTCACTGCTGAAATACGGTGGAGACCTTGCAGTTGGTGCTATGACCATTTTAACAAGCGCCATGCAGTTCGCTATGCTGCCTCTGCAGGGGCTTGGACAGGGCGCCCAGCCGATCATCAGCTACAACTTTGGCGCAGGTCAGACAAAACGTGTAAAAGACTCCTTTAAACTGCTGTTAAAGATCGACCTTTCCTATTCTACTTTTATGTGGCTTTTAGTCATGCTGTTCCCGGCTGGTTTTGCTTCGATCTTTACCTCCGACCAGGCGCTTTTAACCTTTACTGCTCATGCACTTCGGATCTACATGGCTTCCATCCTGCTGTTCGGCATCCAAATGGCCTGCCAGATGACCTTTACTTCCATTGGAAACGCAAAAGCATCTATCATAGTCGCTGTCACCAGAAAATTTATCCTGCTGCTCCCGTTGATCTACATCATGCCTCACATTTTCACTGCAGATCAGACGTCCGCTGTTTACATGGCAGAACCGATTGCCGATTTTCTGGCCATCTGCTTTACAAGTATTTTGTTCAGGTTTGAATTTAAGAAGGCGTTGGCGAGATAGGGTTGAGGTAATAACAGGGCTTAATTGATAATTCTTTATTTGATCAGATATTTTCTTTTAATATAGAAAACTGCTGCCATATCCCAGGGGTTTTAGTTCCTGGGTGGCAGCAGTTTTTGAATTTGTGTTTTGTGTTATCTTTCGTGGTATTTTTTGTTTTATCTTTTGTTTTGTGTTTTGCCCTATATTTTGTTCTATATTTTGTTCTGTTATTGATATGTGCAATATGCTGCTATTTTATTTTTTACTAGCTTTTCCATTTTCTTCCAAAATATATTGCAGCAATCCCTGGCAACCTTCTGTCACATCTTTCCAGGTAGCCTCAAAATCCCCTGTATACCACGGATCTGCCACATCTCGGCTACTGCCGGCAAAGGACATCATCTTAAATATTTTTCCCTCCGGATCTCCGCCAGTGATCCGCTTTATATTGCGGATATTCCATTCATCCATACCAATAAGATAATCATACCCATCATAATCTGCCCGAGTCATCTGTCTCGCATGATGCCCCTCACAAGCTATCCCCGCCTGAGCAAGCTTCTCCCGTGTTCCACGATGAACCGGGTTACCGATCTCTTCCGTGGATGTGGCAGCGGATGAGATGTGGAACTGGTCTGAGAGATTGGATTTTTTTACCAGATCTTTCATTACGTATTCTGCCATGGGGGAGCGGCAAATGTTGCCGTGGCAGATGAATAGTACTTTAATCATATATCTAAAACTCCTTGAAAATACTGATTTTCCTTGATTTTACACCACTTTTCGGCATTTCTACGACAGAGGGCATACAACCATAACTTGGTATAACTACGCTTATTTTGGCTCGTTTTTGCCATCATTTGTCGTAAATTCTGTCGTAAATTCAAAAGATTTACGACACGCACCTTTTACGGTGCGTTGTCGATTTCTTAGAAGCAATACCAACTACTTTCTGCATTTCTTCCTCTGCATCATCATAGTTCAGATGCGTGTAAGTGTTCAGTGTCACACTGATGTCACTATGTCCCATAATATATTGAAGTGTTTTCGGATTCATTCCGGACTTCGCCATATTGGAACAGAAAGTGTGTCTGCAAACATGAGGAGTAACTTTCGGCATCTGTACCCTGTAAATCTTGTTGTACTTCTCACGGATATGCTGAAAATATTTCTCCCAGTGAAGTGCCACCATCGGTCTGCCGTTCTTATCCAAGTACAAAAATCCACTGTAACCATCTACCATGGGTTCAACCTTTGGATTCTTTCTGTTGGCAAGAATACGCTGAAAGGCTTCCTTTACTTCCGGTGTCATCGGCACCATACGTTCGCCACACTCTGTTTTGGTATCTTCAATGATATATTTCATATCTCTGGTTCTTTGAAGCTGATGATCCACGATGATTCTGCTGTTCTCAAAATCAAGGTTCTTTTTCGTCAGCCCGACAAACTCGGAGATACGAAGTCCTGTCTTAAACAGGATATAGATACCGTCATAGTACTTGCAGAAATGCTTGTCGTTCTTTACAAACTCCAAGAAATCTCTTTCCTGCTGTCGTGTGATAGCTTCTCTTGTAACACTATCGTTCACAACAACAGTGTTCAGCTGAAACTCAAATGGATTTTTTACCAGCAAATCATCATCCACCGCCATCTGAAAAGCAGGTCTTACTACACCACGAATGGTATGAATGGAACTATAACCTCGCCCATCAATCTGCTGCATCTTAATCAGCCATTCTTTGGCATCGGACACCTTGATCTTGTCAATACGCTTCTGCCCGAAGGCTTCTTTCTTAATCACATTGACCACAAAATTGTAATTCGATCTTGTGTTATGACGGACACCTGTTTTCTGTGAAATATACTTTTCCACCAGTTCCAGAACTGTAAAATTACCGCCATCCGGTGTGATATTGCTGTTCAAATCCTTTTGAATCTGCTTAATCTTTTCTCGCAGGGAAATATCATCACGTTTTCCTGCCGGAACTCGGTCAGTTGGTGTCAGCTTCCAACTGTACACCGTCTTTCTCTTGCCACATGCATCTTGATATTTGTATTCATATTTCCCGTCTTTGCGCTGGCTCTCTCCATTAAATAACTTGCGACCTTTATTGTCTCGTCTTACTTCTGACATTCAGTTTCTCCTTTCTATCAACCTAACTGTCATAGAAAAGAGCCAAGCTATGATATACCTATAATATCATAAACTTGGCTCCGAATCTATTGTGTATTTGCCGTTTTTATATGGCAGATAATTTTTCATCTACATATTGTTCAAACACTCTGCGCTTGATCTGAGGTCTTGACCCATTCCAGAGAATGAACTCTGCATCTGGATTCTCGTCAATCAGCTTTCGCAACTTCTTATCTCCAATGTGAAAATATTTTGCCGCTTCCTGCACGCTCAGAGTGTACTTTCTCCAGACAGGAATATCATACTTATCTACGTTCTGATTCTGTTCTTTCACCATAGGCACTTACCCTCTCTTTTTCCAAACAATCTCGTAACCCAGCACATCTGCCAGTTCCACGACTTCCTTATATCGCAATGTTTCTCGGTGGAGCTTTCCCGACAAGTTGGAAATGCTCCTGCTCCATCCATACTGCTGTTCCAATTTTTCCAACACCTCCTGCATGGTCACTCCCTCGCACACAAGATGTGATTTTACTTCATTTCGCACGTTCATTTTCGCTTACCTCCATAAAAAGAGCCTTGCAAGGGAAATGACAACGAAATTCGACAACCGACCTTAACAAACTGTCAAATCCCAATACAAAGCTCTGCTAATATAATTCTATTCTTTTTATAATTATGGGTTGTTTTGGTTGTCAGAGTAGAAAAAACTCTTGGAAAATAAGGATTTTCTTAGACAACCCAATCGACAACCTGATGACATTTTAACTGACAATTTATCCTTTATTTCCAAAGGGCAACTCCATCTGCCTGGCTTCTTCCTCCGTCAATTCCACAAAACCATCCAGAGTATTTGTGTCAGTTGCCATAGGCTGGTTGTCACGCTCCCAGCCTTTCTGCCTGCCATATCCGGCAAAATGCCTTGGATTCGTGAACTGCTTCCATCCTACAATGGAGTTGTTCATAATATCGTTGATTTCACGGATTTCCCATTGCTTCGGATCATCAAACGGATGATTCAGCGCTTCCTTATAAAGAATTTTGGAGCAAACCATATTTCCCTTGTAGCTATCCAAAAATCCCTGAATCATGCCTGCTTTGGTATCTTCCGGCATGAACTGCTTTTGAAATTCTTTCAGATATTGCTCCATTTCTTTTGAAAGAGCAAGCTGATATTTCTTGCTGTTGTAGATTACCATAGCTTCTGCCCACATCTGTTCGATATAGGCTCTGGAAGCCTTTTCATCTGACATAATGTGTACCTCTGACTTTTCCGGATAGACCATGATAGGAAGAAATCTTCGGTTTCCGGTACGGTCAAGCGGCAGAAAATCCAAAGTGTTGGACGTGCCACCAAATACGCACTGACGGAGCCTGTCATCCGGTTGTTTATCATAAGGAACTTTATAGGTTTCCTTTTGACGGCTGAGGAACGACTTAATATCTTCAATGCTTTTTGCATTGGCTGTGGCAATCATCTCCGACATCTCCACAATCCAATGCCCCTGCATCTTACGGAATACATTATCATCGTCCAGCTTTTTCAGATCATCCGTGAACCACTCGTCCTTTATTGCAAGGAATCGAAAGAATGTTGATTTTCCAGCACCTTGTCCTCCTACAAGACAGAGCATCATTTCAAATTTACATCCAGGCTGAAATGCTCGGTGAATAGCTCCCAACATAAACAATTGCATGGCTGCACAGGTATATTCATTCTTCTCCACTCCAAGAAAGTGGGGCAGGGCATTTTCAATACGTTTCACGCCATCCCACACCAGACTTTTCAGCTTTTCCAGAATCGGATGGTACTTATTTTTGTCTGCAATAATTGAAATTGCCCTTACTATTTTTGTTTCCACACTCAGTCCGTAGGTTTCTTCCAGATACAGCATCAGATAATTCACATCTGTTTCATTCAGAACCGGACTTCTTTTATGCCACCATAACGGCTTCACAATCTCTATTTTTTCTGTAAACAGGTTGTAGCGAATGCTTTTATAAAGCACCTCGTCAAGCCGGAATACAGTCAGACAATTTTTAATACTGTTCTTAGCACCACCGTTTTCTGTTCGGTCTAAGCGTTCCCTGACCTCGGCAGGAGAACACGGCTTTTCCATATCACTGGCTGCTTCCAATACCTGTTTCTGCTTTTCGGCAGGTAAATTCTGAAATTCGTTGTTCAAGTGATGCCACCTCCTTTCCGTATTCCATCACAAGCAATGCTTTTTCCTCTATCTCTCCAAACACCAGAATATCCAAGAGATATTCCAGATGTGATTTTTTCTGCAAGGCTTCCACAAACAGCGGATGCCATGTTTCATCATCTATGCTGGGGGCATAATCAATCTCCCATTTTTTCAAAAGATGATAATAGTCTGACAGAACTCGAAAACACCTCTGTTCAGCTTCTGCGTAAATCTGTGCATCCGTTTTTCTACAGATTATTTTCTTCGGTTTTGTTACCGCAGACTTCACATCATAAGATATTCCAAAGTCTGAAGCTATCTTTTGTGCCGCTTCCAGACTGCTGATACCATAAAGCCTCGACACAAAATCAATCACATCTCCATCAGCTCCGCACCCGAAACAATGAAAACGCTTGTCCACTTTCATGCTCGGAGTTTTGTCTTTGTGAAAAGGGCAGGATGCCATATTATTTCTACGGACTTTCACTCCATACAATTCCGCAGCCTGTCTGGTTGTGACTGACTGCTTGACTGCATCAAACACATTCATGGCACATTCCTCCCCATAGAAAAAGCACCTGACATTTCCAAAGAAAATGACAAGTGCCTGTTAACGTTCCATATTTTTTTGTTTGATTTTCTTATCCGAATCACCATCCTTTTTCACGAGTTCTTTATTACGCTGCAACTTCGCAAGCAGCGATTCTTTTGCTTTTTCCTTTACCACGATCTTGTTCTTTTCTTTGACTGTCGGAAGTTTCAATGCGGTCAAAACTTTATTCAGAAGTTTGTCCGCCGTTTTCTTCATTTTGTTTTGCAGGGCATCCAAAGATTTACTGATAGCAGATTTTTTATCAGCCGGAACATTACTTTCTTCTGTGATCCACTTCTGATAATTTGCTACAACCTCCAAATCCTGTTTCTGAGTTTCTGCAAAAACTGTTTCTGCAATTACTTCACAAGCTTTTTCATAGGCAGTATCCGCAATTTCTTCTACCAAAGATTTTGCATCCTCCAGCTTCATTGTAATTTCCGAAAGTGCCTGTTCCTTTTCTGCCATGACCTGTTTCTGCTTTTCAATAATGAAATCATTTTTCTCCAGATAGGACTTTCCACCGTAGATTGGCTCACGATCCAGTTGCAGACCATAACGTTCACAAATCTCAAACAACATTTCTCTGCACATGGCATCGAAAGTCTGCTTGCGATTGTTGTGTCTGCCCTTCGGCTTGCTCGGATCAGGAAGCGGTATTCCTAATTCCTCCAATGCCTTTTCCTGTTGGGGACAAAGCTCGCCGTATTGATTTTTGCAATCAAATACATGGCGTTCCTGAATGTGGGGTGTCCCCTCATCCAGATGCAATGCCCAGTTCAGAATATGAACATGAGTACCAAATCTGCTTTCCATTTCTCCAAAGAAATCATTTGCAATCTGCAACAAAATTTCCGGCGATACGGATTCTTCTACTGTGCCAATCTGGTAAATGGTTTCTTCCGGACAAGTCTTTTTATTTTTCAGCAAATCCTCCACGGTTCTGTTTCTCTCCGGATGTCTGTTTTTTATATTTCTCTCATTCTGAAAGAAAATAAATTCGCCATATTTGGCGTTGTAATACATCTGCTCAACTTTTTCAAAAGAAAAATCCTGTTCGGCATCTGCATTACGGTTATCGGAAGTTGTGATTCCACGATAACAGTCCCAATAAATATTTCTTTTGGCTCGCTCCGCATCAATGTGTTCGCTGTTTTCCAAATCAAACCTACGGTCATTATGCTTTGGATTGTAAGTGCCATTTTTACCGGAACGACCATTGTGTCGTGTCAACCTCAAAGGCTTTTCCTCCATTTCTTTTTGAGTGTTGCCAAGGAAAACGAAGCAGCTTTGCTGCTGTCCTGCTTCATTTATGCGCAGGTAATACCCAGTATTAAGTGGCGAAACGCCACTGACTGGGCAAGGCTGCCGCCCTTGACCTGCACAGGGATATTGCATTCCCTGTACCCTTGCACAAAGAGCTGCGCCCTCTGTGCTCCTGCCGGACAACCTGTTTTAAACCACTGGCCAGTTGGTTCTCACATCTTCTCCGTTTTCTAAAAACGCTCCACCGGAGCCTTTTTAGAAAGATTCAGGCGATGACCATTCACATACATCGTGAACCATCACCGCCTGTTCTCATATGCCGGTACCTGCATACTCGATTTGTAAATTGCCATGGCAATTTATTTTTGCAAATGAGCAAAACAAAAGCGACCAACTTTTTTTCGGTTGATCGCCTTTGGCTCGGTCATTTATTTTGCTTGTTCTTCTACTAAGTCAATTTCTGTCGGAGATAATTTATATGCCACATAAAGAATCTGGTCAATTTCAGATTCCATCATAGATGTATCAGCATTAGGCTTATCTCTCTTAATGTATGTAATTTCCCTTGCAAGCTCAGCAACTCTATCCTTTTCTTCTGTAAGCAATTCAATTATTGGAATTTCTGATAAAGGTACTTGGAACAACTCCAAAACTTCACCTTTACGTTTTCCACGATTATAAAGCCATACAAAATTCAGTTTGGAATTTAATACTCCTAACAGATAGAATAAATCCACATTCGTTGTTTTCGGCGTAATAACATATGCATCAGAACGGCAAAACCATTCAACATCATTGTAAGCAAAGGCATTCGTTCTTGTACGATAAGGAACAACAATTTTATCTTTAATAAAAATTTCTTCTGTTCTTGCCCACTGTAACTGAAAAGGTTTAATAACTCCCGTTTGTGCTTCCCTTCTTCTTGAAAGCACTGGCATAAACTTATCCATGTGATGCTTCAAATTAGGATATGCATCAATGGAAGTATGTGCTTTACTCAAGTACAGTAACCACTTTGTATTATGCGTATTGCAATAATACTTTTCTATCTCTGAATTTTTATAGAATGCCCTCAAAAACTTCTTTTCTTCACTGGTAAGAGTATCATACACAGTACGATCTCTACTATTCTTCATATCCAGTACAAAAATACCGTCTTTTAATGCAATATCCTGAGTCATATCCAAATCTGATACATTACGATTTGACACATAATCACAACCACTAACAACACCTTGATTTACATCAGCAATCATTCCCAAACGGATTTTTTGTGTTGCCATCTTATCCAATACGCTACCAATAGAATCTTTGTCTTCAGATGATACACCTTGCTGTCTGATATAGAAATCTTTCCCATCATATAAATTGTCTTGTGTAACATACATTGTTGTAGATTTATCATCCTTCGCAAAAAGAATTTGATTGATTTTATCTGCATTTGCAGTGACAGATTCTGAACAAATGGTACTTTTACACAAAATATCATTTTGCTTATTACGAGTAAGAATAGTAATCATATTGTGCTGTCCTAATGCGGATTCAAACACTCTAACTTCGTTGAAATTGATAAGTTGTCTGATGTATGTTCTATCTGCAAAATCTTTTCTTAATGTTTTTGCCCCTGTTGCTGTAGGATAATAATTAGTTGTAATAAAAGCCAAATCCCCTTTATTATGAAGAACATCAATGCCTTTATGGAAAAAGAAATAGAAGAAATCCATCTTTCCTTGGTATGTTCTTTTTCCAAATTCAGTATCAGCAACAGCCCTAAAAATCTCCTTATGTCCACTTTCACCTATATATGGTGGATTACCAATTACAATATCAAAACCACCTTTTTCACGGAACACTCTTGCAAAATCTAATTGCCAGAGTACATACGGCTTAGACGCCGTTCGTTTGCTCTCGTGATATCTCTGAATTTTATCAGAACCACATCCTTCCAACTGTGACATAATAACCATATCTCGCAGGGATTCGATTTCATCCTTCAACTGCTTTTTCTTTTCTGTATTATCGCAATGGAACAATTCATTCTGTTTGTCAATCAATGTTTTGACAATGGATTCAAAACGGGAATGGTTCATATCCAGCTGATAAGTACTGTCTCCAAACAATTCACTTTCTTTAATCAGTCTGGTTCCCTCAAACTCATCAATCAAACTGTTACCGCAGAGGATATTGCTTTCCAAGTTTGGAAGCGGCAATGGATTCTTATGACCATCCAAAGCACTCTGAGCATTTGGATTGATTTCATCATCAATTACCAGCGACAGCCACAAACGAAGTTGTGCAATATCTACCGCAGATGGTTCAATATCTGCTGCGAAAATACAGTTCTTAATAGTTTCATATTTCAGATTGTGTGGTGAACGTTCCATCTGATACATCAGTCTGGTATCGTATGCATTCATTGTAATTGCCATATAGGCAGAAATATTCTGTCTTGCACGGACAATCTCGTTCAGCATACCAAGAGGGAATGCACCGGAACCAACAGCCGGATCTGCAACACGAACATTCTTCAATGCTTCATCCACATCTTTTAGTCTGTCTACAACGACTTTTCCGTCTGCATCCAGCTTGAATAGGCTTTCAGAAATATACATACCGCCGTTACCCTGACGCTTCTCTTTTACGGTATCTTCATCTTTCATAAAGTCACCGTACAGGATAAACTCACGGATTGCTTCTTCCTCAATCTGCAACGTATTGGTCAGATAGTTTATCAAACTTTCCTGACACATATAATGCACAATTTCACGAGGTGTGTAGAAAGCACCTTTGGATTTTCTATCATTTACTTCCAACAGATTTTCAAATACTTTACCCAACATTTCAGGGTCGATAGCAACTTCACGTTCCATCGGTTCATCTTCGCTCATGGTAAAGTTATATCTGTCAAAAATATCCAGAATACCATCTGCTTCACGACCTTTGGTCGCAGCATTAGAAAATACCTCGTTCGGAATATTAAAATTATTATGTTCCCAATCATATCCGTCAATCGGTTCAAACAGACCTCCTGACAGGAATGGAATTCTGCAGTGCAAAGCAAGGCAATACCCCTGTTCACCACGGTTTACATTCAATGCATCATAAAACAGCGGTTCCAGTAATTCATCAAAGAAATTCTGGTTCTTCTTTTCTGCAATTTCAAACAACTTGCGCATGAAATTATGAGGACCACTGCCCCAAGGCTTGCCCTTTACACACATGGCGAGGACTGCTTCATCCTCATCACTGATAGTGTTCAATCCAGCACTGGAAATGCGATATGTACCATCCCCAACAGGACGATATACTATCGGAATCAGTTCTCTTGATTTTGCTCCACGGGCATAATAAGCATTCTTGTATTCTTTTTCGGTCAAAGTGTTAGGCCATGCGCCTACTCCCAGCCAACCTTTTTTCTGTAAAAAATACAGGAATACAATCTGTCCCATCAGTTTCTTTGCAAACTGGGCAGAAGTGAAGTTATGCTGTTCTGCTTCAATACGGAAATCTTCATTTTCTTCCAGTTTTTCACGTAACTGATGAAATTTCTCGCAATACAGTTTGAAAAACTCATCTGTAACCTTTTCAACGCTAAATGCATTTTCCAAATCATCCAGTGTGGGATGTTCCGGATCTGCCATACTGTCAATAATAAACCTCTCAAATCGGCTAATTGCTGTATGGCAAGGCTCATTTCCGCCTACCAAATAAGAATATCTCTTTGCAGGAGTCAGATTTTCTGTTGTCTTCAGGCGTCCATTCTCAATCTTCATTTCATAATCGAGACGAACAAAAGACAACCTCCATTTTGGCTCACCTTCTGTATAGAAAGCGATAAATGCAGCATCTGCATTGGCGTTTTCAATCAGCTTTTTGGCATAGCTACGCTGAGTGCTTCTGGAATTTTCAACGTACCCCACATTTTTCAGCTGCACTGCCATAATAATGATATTCTTTTTATCTGGTGTTTTATAATTTCCCACATGAATAGAACCTTCAATATGGGATGAAAAATTCGTAAATTCTTTTCTGAACTTGTCCGGAGACACCATGCTGACCTTCGGGAAAATTTCTCGAATCAAATCAACATAATTCTTTGTATCATACGGACTTTTCAGTATTGTTTCTATCTTTTTAACCACGGCATTCATTTATCGTGTACCTCCCGTTTTCAGATAGCAGGAAAGAACAATCTGTTTTTCCCCATCTACCTGTGTTTTCTGGCTCTTGCGTTCCTCAAAGTAAGTTGGAGGTACTAATTTCAGGATTTCATAGTAAAGTTCCAGAACATCTCCAACAACTTTGCTCTTTTTCATGACATCCTTCGAAACCTTTGCTGGAATCTCTCCGTTTTCCCAGAGCATAATCATTTTTTCAATCGTCTGCTCCTGATCGTCGGTAAGGCGTGGTTCCGTTTTCATTGCTTTCAGCAAACGAATGATTTTCGCATCATTGCCGGCAACCATAACTTTTTCAGTAGAAACTTCTTCCTCTGCCACAAGCATCTGGTCAAAGGCGGTGCTGTTACTGTCGAAGTGTTCATAAAACTTACTTGAAACACTGACTTTTGCATCATCCGGTTCTGCCTTAATCAAATCAATCGCCTGCATAAAGGACAGCTGTTTAGTTTCAGCTTCAGAGCTAACAAAAAATGTTTTTAATGCGCCCTGACGGATAAAAGTAACTGTAGAATCTTCTGATACCTTTTCAGAAGACTTACCTGCCTTTGCTTTTTTCGGCAAACGCTTAATCATCGAAAACAGTTTCGGGTCATTGTCACGAATCTGGCGGATAATAGCCAGATAAGCCAATTCAGGGTTGGTACTTTCTTCCTCACCATCCAAATCGGAGGTCAAATCCGAGAACAGCTTTTTGGAAGATACTTCTTCATCATCAGACAGATATTTAAAGTCTTCGCCAAGCGTATCGTGGAAAGCCTGTAATTTTTCCAGAATACGTTCTTCCAATGGCATCTGCTTCTTACTCTGTGCAGTTGGAAAGAAGTTAAATACATAAATGCGGTCGTACTCTGTACCAACACGATTGATACGACCTACACGCTGCATGATGCGAGTAGGATTCCACGGAAGGTCGTAATTCACAAGAACATTCGCACGATGCAGGTTGATACCTTCTGCCAATACGTCCGTAGTGATAAGAAGGTCATATTTATCGTTGTTTTTATTTTTAAATTTCGGATTGAAACTATCTTCGATTTCGACCTTCAATGCAGCACTGCTCTGACCACTGAAATAAATAATTCTTTCTCCGTAAATTTCCTTTAATTCTTCATACAGATACTGTGCTGTTTCCGTAGATTCGGTAAAGACAATCGCCTTTTTACCTTTCATCAACGGATTTGTTGTAAGATTTCGCTTAAACTCATTCAGTTTTGGATCATTGCCAATCAATGACCAGATAAACTGCATGGATTTCAATTGTGCCAAATCCGCCTGCAAATCACGGAAGAATTGAGAAGAAAATTCTTTTGTTTCAAATTCCATGACATCCTGCTGTTCAATCAGATACATCAGCTTCTGTGTATTTCCATCATCCAAAAGGTCATACACATTTACCTTCTTGCTGATATAGATTTTTCCAGTCTTGGACATTTCAATAAATTTCTCATAGGATTCAATGAAACGCTCCAAAGTCTTACGGAACGCATAAAAACTGCTTTCCAGACGTTTCACAAGGATACCTTTCATAAATCCACCCATGTTACGCTGAGCTGCGAGCATGGTTGCATATTTCTTTTTATCCTTCAGATATAGCAGTGGTGTATAACGGGCATATTTGAAATCCTTGATGATATTGATAGTCTGAGAGAATGCATCATCCGTTTCCTCGTCGAAGGAATAAATAATTTTCTCCGGACTACCTGCTTTCGGAAAGGTCAATCCCTGTTTTGCAAGATCATCTGCATAATATTGCTGAATTTCACTTCTGGTACGACGAATCATAACCTCACGAATCAGCTTGTCACGGATAATTTCCGAATTTTCTCGGAGTTGCTTCATATATGCAGCCGAACCTTTTGGTTTCTTTGCAAGTTTTGCATTCAGGCCTCGGAAAAAACCTTCGATATTTTTAATACCATTAATTGTGCCGCTCTGTTTTGCCTGGAACAGATAAATCTGGTTTTCCACGTCACTGGTATAGTTGTTGATTGGCGTGGCAGAAATCAGAATTACCTTCTTATCACGACAAATCTGATGCAGTTCCGTAAATGCTTCTGTCCCGCTGTTACGGAAACGATGTGCTTCGTCAACAAACACATACGAGTATTTGTCGGTTCCTCTGGCAATAATCTTGTCCAACTTACCAAGGGATTCCACATCGCAGCGAGCAACGTCAAATTCCTGCAAAACACTTCTCCAGTAATCAACCAGTACCGGAGGACATACAATTAACTTGTATGCATTTCTATTAAAACTATTAGCAAGCATAGCGCAGATATAAGTTTTACCAAGACCTACAACGTCCGAAATGAATACACCATTATATGCATCCAGCTTCTGTCTTGCCTGTGTTACAGCATCTATCTGATACTGCAAGCGCATATATCCTTCTGGAAGCAGAGTTTCAAAATTCTCTTTATCTGCATTGATTTCTTCTTTAAAGAATTCATACAGTGTTTTCAAATACAGCTGATAAGGAGTAATATCATCCCTCATCCAAGTGTGTTGTTCCACGGCTTCGATATAAGTGTCACGAATATCTGTACCCTGTACCCACAGTTCCTCAAATTTATCCAATGCAAACTTGACATCTGCGTAATCTTTCAGCTCCACATTAAATTCGAGATTATTTACCAAACCCGCTTCAGAAAAGTTACTGGAACCAGTAATCACACTTCCAAATGTGTCTGGCACTTTTTCCTGATCTTTACGCATGATATAGACCTTTGCATGAATCGGTGCTTCGGTGTACATACGCATTTCCAGTTTTCCGGATTTCAGCCAATCCATAAAAACACGGACACCTTTTTCCACCTGTGCAGAGCTTGCTGCTGATTCAAACTCTTTTTCAATTTCATCTGCAATAATCTCTTTACCATCCGCAGTCGAAATAGCAGCATATTTTGCTTCATCATTTACACGGTCAATGATTTTAACCGTATATCTATCAACATTCAGACCTATCAATATTCTGATTTTTTCTACTTGTTCCAGAGCTTCGTACATTTTGAAAAAGCCGCTGGCTCTGAAATAACCAACCAGAACATCAAAGAATTGCGTATTGCTTTTCAGAATGGCTGCAAAGCGACTGTATAAATCTCTTTCCGGCTCATTCGTAAAAAATTTTAAATCTGTGTGAACCATGATGTTTCCTCCTGTGTTATCTCAAACGGCACTTTCCAAAATGTGTACCTTTTCGATACAGAGAAATATCTGCTTTGACGCACGATAGAAAGCTTTTAAACATCTGGAATAACGCTCATTTTTGTGGTATGATTTAAGTTAATGAAAAAAACAGGCATTTTACAGAAAGGTACACATTCCTGTAAAAATACCTGTTTACAATAACTTGGCTTTTTCGTAAATTTCCGCTCGATAGCGAAATGTAGACATTGGCATTCCACACGCTTTAGCAGCAGCCAGACCGGTAATTTTACCATTTTTCCATTGCTGATATATCTCATGGAAATTCTCCGGCAACGGGCTTGGAGGTCTTCCAAAGCGAACACCTCTCATTTTTGCAGCTGTAATCCCTTCTGCCTGCCTCTGTCTTATATTTGTTCGTTCATTTTCCGCAACAAAGGACAGAACCTGCAATACAATATCACTCAAAAAAGTTCCCATAAGGTCTTTCCCACGACGTGTGTCCAAAAGGGGCATATCCAAAACCACAATATCAATTCCTCTTTCTTTCGTGAGTATTCGCCATTGTTCCAAAATTTCCGCATAATTTCTTCCAAGTCGATCTATGCTTTTTACATAAAGCAAATCATCTTTTTTTATTTTTCTTAACATTCGTTTGTACATCGGACGCTTGAAATCCTTGCCGGATTGCTTATCTACAAAGATATTTTTCTCAGGGATAGACATTTCTTGTAATGCGATAAGCTGCCTGTCCTCGTTCTGCTCCTTGGTACTGACACGAACATAGCCATATACATTTCCCATTGTTCCTCCTTCGTATAGGCAATCTGCCAATTCCAGACCACACTATTTGATTTTTCGAATTACACCTGATATTTTACCTTGCTGTTATATAAGCATTACATAATGCCAGCTCTGAAACTGGCATTTTGAATGAATATCGCCAGTAAAACGACATTAAGTTACAACTGGCTCCAAAAGTCTTCTGCTGGCATTCATGCCGTATTTTTTACCACACTCACTGAAAACTTTCCGTCTTTCCTCAGAAAGCGGCGGCAGCAAACGAATAGATACTCTGGATTTATCCAAAACGTAAGTCACACTTCCTTCGGCTGTCCATCTGTCCAACCTTGCCAGATGCGGATACTTTTCTGCATATTCCGCCAGTCTACGCTTCAACGATGCATTAAAAGTGTAAATCTGGACAGCATCGTCTCCCTCACTTGTCAAAATAATGGTTTCTTTCTCATACTTAGATAATCTCATCTCTTTTCTCCTTCTTATTTTTTATTTAGAGATTGTAAGATCTCTATGTAATGTGGAAATGCAATGTAACTTGCAATTCCACAAACAGGTTTTTGCCGTTCTATCCTCAATGTTTCCTTGGAGGCATATCCCCTGTGCGGTGCTGTCCAGTCTTCCTAATGGAAGCGCTCCCTTTACGATCGTGGCGGTTTATCTCATCTCGGACGGTCATTCAATTTTTCGTTCATCTCTGAACTGGCTACATCATACACCGAAAAATCGAAATTCCCGTTTTATATCCACTATCGAAAATTTGCGCAAAAATACCCCGTTTTTTCCGATTGGAAAATACGGGGCTGGTTGTCACTTTATGAGGAAATATAGTAGAATGTCTGCACCAGGAGGATGCCTATGAAAAACCAATTATCAATACAAGAAAAACTGTGGGATCTTAGACGAGATCATGACTATAAACTGGAAGAAGTTGCAGCCGCAGTAAATGTAGTGCCTGCAACTATCAGTAAATATGAAAACAAAGAGAACAAGGAATACAATATTGTTACCCTCAACAAGCTGGCAGACTTTTATGGCGTCTCTTTAGAATGGCTTGTTGGCAATACCGAAGTAAGAACATCTTCTCTTACCGAAATAGACGATTTGATGTTAGACGATGAAAGCATAGAACTTTTGAAAAGCGGACGTTTCAACAACAGACTTTTATGCGAAATCATTAAACATCCTGACTTTATAAAATTGATGACTGATACCGAAATTTACGTTGATGGTATTGCTACCATGCAGATAAAAAACATGAATGACTGGCTGGATGCTATACGTCTACAGATTATTCAGCAAAAGAATCCTGATGCCAATGACCTGTACCTGAAAGTTCTGGAAAGCTCTCATATTCAGGAAGAAGAATATTTTTTCCATACCATTCATAGCGATTGGGACAATATTATTCGTACCATTCGTGAAAACCACGAACACGCTGCCGAATCCGCATCTATTGAAAGACCAATGTCCAACGACAAAAAGGTGCAGCGTTTCTTGCAGACTGATGGTGTATAAATAAAGTTGACAGCCTATTCTCAAGGATTTCATAGTATAATC
>OGIN01000790.1_pt1 | contig 23474 bp, 23 predicted proteins | sample 1571851 | NCBI WGS metagenome assembly OGIN01 (sample SAMEA2582123, study PRJEB24529) | metagenome | biome: Human gut stool | place: China | collected 2011 | reverse complement strand
GGTGACAGGATTCGAACCTGCGGCCTCCTGGTCCCAAACCAGGCGCTCTAGCCAAACTGAGCCACACCCCGATATACCATTTACTTATGGTCTTTATTAAGTTTTTGTCGCTGTTGCTTTTCTCTTGCCTGACGACAAGTGATATTATATTATAGTTTTTTACAAATGTCAACACCTTTTTTGAATTTTTTTAAAAAAACTTTTTTTCACGTTTTTTCCGTCTATTCAAAGGTTTTCCTGTCATTTGCGACTTGCTTATGGTATCATAATCCTGATAATAAAGTCAAGAAGAAAATCTGGAAAATTAAGGAGATGTTTTTATGGATATAAAGTTATTTCAGCAGAAGCTCAATGAAATCTGCACCATCGCAGAGGAGAACGGCAAACAGCTCTCCCAGCAGCAGATCCGTGAGCATTTCGATGAATCTGATCTGAGCACTTCACAGCTTGTAAAGATCCTGCAGTATCTCAAATTAAAAGGTATCACTATCGAAGGTGCCGAGGAAGCAGCCAGCGCTGCGGCGGCAGCAAATACCTCCTCTGAATCCGGAAGCGAGGAAGAACTTCCAGGCACCCGTGCAGCCCTTACAGCTGAGGAACAGGCTTACCTCAGTGACTATATGGAAAGTTTTTCCCCGGAAGGGCTTGATTCCGACGATCTTGCTTCCCTCTTCCAGGCCTTTGCAAAGGGTGACACCGCTGCCGAAGGTGCTCTGACCCAGTTCTACATGGCCCAGGCAGCCCAGATGGCCGCTGAACTGAACTGTGAGGAGATTTACCTGACTGACCTCATTCAGGAGGCGAATCTGGCCCTTCTGGCGGCTCTTAAGGAAACAGAACCCCAGCAGAAGAACGACGCCTGGATGCGCGGCCGTATCCGCAGCGGAATCCTCCATGCCATCGAGGAACAGACCCAGCAGAAATTCCGTGATGACTATCTGGTATCCAAGGTAGAAAATCTTGAATCCGCGGTAAAAGAGCTCACAGACGATGACGACACCACCAAATTCACCATCGATGAACTCGCCGTAATCCTGGATATGAATGTGGACGAGATCCGGGATGTGCTTCGGCTTACCGGGGATGATAAATAAGATCTTATATTATAACGAAAAAGCCTCAGTACATGCATAGCACCAACAACTTACCTGCTGCCTGTGTTATACCTGTCCTGAGGCATTATCATTCTATAGCAATTCTGAAAATTATTTTTTCTCATACTGCTCGATCATACATTGATGTTCTTTTTTATCCTTATCATAATTAATCGCTACAAGTAAAATATCTCCTGTGTACTCCAAAACAGAATCTGGATACTTCCTGTCTTTAATCTGCTGCATTGCAGTCTGAGCGTTCTGATTCCACTTCAATTCAACTACAAGCGCCGGATAATCACTTTTATATTCCGGCTTCGGAATAAATACAAAATCTGCAAATCCACGTCCTGATGGCAGTTCCCGAACCGGCTTGAAATAATACTGCATAGCGCTTAAATATGCAATCGCCAGCACACTGCTTAATGAATTTTCGTTATGATACTGAATAACGGAAACATATTCATTATGGATTTTTTCTATCTGTGCAGATACCACCGGACAATCCATTTCCAATGTTGCATCCAACAGCTTCTCCGATTCCTGCTGAAAAAGGATCATTTCATTCCAGGCTTTACTTTCTACCGCAGTTGTCAGCTCCTGCCTGATCTCTTCATTGGGCACAAATGCCGTTTTTCTGGTCTGGTCATAACCAAGATATCCCAAATGGATCATATAGGTCAGTACATCATCTCTGCTCTTTATATTCTCTGTATCATTTTTGAATGTCGCTGTATTGACTTTCACAGATGCACCGGACAACATTTCTATGATCGATGTTTTCAATCCATCATAATTCATATTAATAAGAGGCACGATCGCTTCATAGGACGCTGTTTCCGACCAGTAACTCTTAAATTCACCTTTAAGCATCACGCTGACTACTGCTCTCGGATTATAAACCTGACAGTCCTTCAAAAGATATCCATCATACCATCGCTTCACTTCATGAAAATCCTGTTGATATTCTTCCGAAAGATTCCGCACCTCATCTTCTGTAAATCCGATATACGGTGCAAGATTGCCCGCACTTAACATTGTAAATTCATCAAAATTATTAAGCGCTGACTGTGTTGTTTCTTTTTTTACCGGGAGAATACCTGTAAGATATGCAAGTTGGATATATCTGGTTGGTTCCGTCCCTTTGAACATTCCTCTGAGAAAATTAATATACTCTTTCTGCACTTTGGAATTCGCCGCTGCATCTCGGATCAGAACATCCCACTCATCAATGATCACAACGAATTTCTGCCCTGTTTTCTCCCGGATTCTTGAAAGCGCATCTGGCAAAGATATCTCTTCTGATGGTAACACACATGGATAAATCGTTCTCAGCTCATCCAGTATACTCTCTGTGATAAATGCAACAACGTCATCTGCCTTTGCACAATTTGCCAGAAACCACTGAACATCTATATGGATTAAATCATATTTATTGAGATGTTTTCGGAAATCTGCTGCCTTACTGATCTCCAGTCCTGAAAACATTTTTTCGGAATCCGCTCCCTTGCTGTAATACGCAGTAAGCATATTCGCCGTATAGGATTTCCCGAATCTGCGCGGACGACTGTTACAGATATAGGCATCCATAGTATCCAGAACAGTATTTGTGTACTCCAACAATCCTGTTTTATCCACATATATCCTGGAATTCAGTGCTACCTGAAATGCGCTGTTATCCGGATTTACAAATCTTCCCATTTATGTCCGCCCCTTTCTGAAACTATATACTATATCCCCGTACTTCTTGCTTTACAGTATATCGTAATCTATTCTGCATCGTCAATGGCTGTTGTCACAGAGTGTGACATCCTCTCCTTCTGCCTTATAAAAAAGAGGCTTCGATCCAATGTAAACATTCAAAGTATACATTGAACCTGGCCTCTTTTGTATGATATAAATTATCTGATTGTACTTACTGGACAATGAAATAATACGGAACTTCCATAACTGTTCGCTGATCTTTTGTTACGGTGATAACAAGTCGGTAGCTGCCGGAGCCTGTAATTCCTCCGAGGGAAAATTTATTCTTGCCCTGGCTTACTGCGGCCTGCAACAGAACGCCCTCATATCCCTGGGATGTTTTTTTCTGGATGTTGGCACTAACCGTATAGCTTCTGTCAATGTTCTTCCACTGTACATCAAGATCCAGGGTACTGTCCTTCGTTGTGAGAAGTCTGTGTGTACCTGTTGTGTCTGTGATCTTCAGGGACGGATTTGTATTTTCTGCCACTGTAAGCGACAGACTTTCAGCTGTTACGCCTGTGTCCGTCTCACCAGCTGCGATCAGAGCCTGTCCGTCCTTTGCTCCGGCGTATAATTTTGCCTGGAATTGATAAGCCTTTCCTTTTGCTTCCGCAACATCCGAATTTAATGTCAGGTTTACATCCTGAGACGTTGCCCATGTAAGCGGAATTACAAAATTACCGTTGGAATCCGGCCAGTACTGCTGGTTTTTATCTCCGGTTGTTACTGTCAGGCTGACATCTCCCGGAAGTGTTTTATCTGTGGAAGATAATTCCAGTACCAGTGATTTATTGTTCCATTTGTTATAGGATTGCATCGATGGGGCAGTAACTGTAATACTGCTGCCCGCCTTCGCTGTCAGACCGAAGCTTTCTGCATTTACAATTCCAATGTTTACTGAATTTGTAAGAGGATTATCTGTATAGGCATAAATCAGACCACAGTTCAGATTTCCTGCAGAATATCCTGCCTTTACTTTCGAGAAGTCTACAATAAAACGATAGGTCTGATTTTCCTGGTTCTTTATGTCCTCATAATTAAACTCAGTACTTTTTGTTCCCATTTCTTTGAAACTGCTCAGTCCGATCTCTGTCGTGGAAGAATTCTCCCCTATCTTTTTCCAGTAATATTTACCATTAGTCTGCATGATGATTGTTGTTCCAACCGGAAATGCCGATGAAACAGTCAGCGTAGGAACTGTTGTAAAATTTGTATTCAGTTTCATCGCAGAAAACTGTACGGTAAATGCGTCATCGTTGGAAATGCTGACATCATTTTCTCCGGTAAATGCACTGAACTTCTGTCCTTTTGCTGCGATTGCGTCTATGGAAGAACCAGCTGACTGAGATTTGATCTCGTATTCTACAGAAACTGTCCGGTTTCCTGCAGTGATCGTTGCTTTATAATGGCCAACGCTTTTTGGAATACTTTCGCCCGCCGGCATATTACCATACTGATCGGAATCAGCTTTTCTGTATTGATAGCTGACTTTTGATACTGTTGCGTAAAATGCTTCACTGCTTTTTGTCACGGTAGCAGGATGTTCCTTCTCGTCATAATAAACCGTTGCCGCTTTCAGTGTAACTTTTTCCGTATGAGCATCACAGTCGCAGGTTTCTGTAATTATATCGGCATCATCATCTGCTGTATAGGTTATCTGTCCCGGATGATCCGTTCCTGCCTTATGTGTACAGGTTACCCACTGCGCATACAGATTTACCGTCTTTCCCTGATCCGTGGTCATTTTGCTCTCACTGTAGTCAGCCGCATAAGCGGTTCCGCTTCCATCTTCTTTTGTATTCCAGCCGTTAAAACGCTTTCCTGTTACTTTGTAGGCATTTGGCGTCAGCGGTTGGGATTTTCCATACCGGAAAACCTGATCATTCATAGTTCCACTGTATTCTGTTCCTGCTGAAACATTGGGATTATACACTACTGTATACTCTATCTTTACTCCAATAATTTTAGTTCATATGACGCCTGTAAATATTGTACAGGCGTCTTTTTGTTTGTCGCAGAGTATACAACTCTGCGGCATTTCTTTTTTTCTATATAATACTTCTTATTTATAAGTACCGGATCTCCACATCCATCCCACCGTTTCCGTCCGTTTCCAGAACTGCATAGCTGGGTCTTCTGCCCCGTTGCCTTGGGAAGGCCAGGCTTCCGGGGTTTACAAGAAGAATTCCGTCTTCTTTTTCCAGGACCGGCACGTGAATGTGTCCGAAAAATGCCGCATTGCAGCCACGCTGTTTTGCAGCATCTGCCAGCTGGTCAAAAGCCATGGACACGCCATAATAGTGACCATGTGTCACCAGTACCTTATTTCCTTCAATGTCGATCACATCTTCTCTTGGAAGATCGGAGAAAAAATCATTATTTCCGGATACAATGCTGCAGGGACAGTCTGCGAGGGCTTCGATATAAAATTCTCTGCCTTCCACGTCTCCACAATGCACCAGCATGTCAAAAGGAGCTTCCCGGTTTACTGCGATCTCCAGGTTTTCATCTCTTCCGTGGGTATCGCTCACGATCATCACCTTCATACAAGTTCTTCCTTTATAAGGCGAAGGGCTTTTCCGCGATGGCTGATCCTGTTTTTTTCTTCCATGGAAAGTTCTGCGGAAGTGCAGCCATATTCCGGAAGATAAAAGATCGGGTCATAGCCAAAACCGTTCTCGCCTTTTTCCTCGTATCCAATGCGCCCCTCCATGGTGGCACGGACCGTCTCTCTTCTGCCATCCGGGAAAGCCGCCGCAATGGCACAGACAAAACGTGCGGTACGTTTCTCATCCGGTACACCTTCCAGACGTTCGATCAGGTTCGCGTTTTTGATGTGGTAGGAAGTGTCCTCTCCCATGTAACGTGCGGAATAGATTCCCGGCTCTTTATTCAGATAGTCGATCTCAAGGCCGGAATCATCTGCCAGAACGATCTCACCGGTCATTTTGCAGATGGCCTCAGCTTTGATCATGGCATTTTCTTCGAAGCTTTTTCCATTTTCGTCGATATCCGCATGGATTCCGGCATCTTTCAGGGAAAGGATCTCAAGCTGGGGATCCGCAAGTATCCTTCGGATCTCCTTCATTTTCCCCTCGTTTCCAGTGGCAAAAATGATCTTTTTCATTCTTTTATACTTCCTTTCTTCGGCGGACGTGGTCCAAGGAACTGGTAATAGTAGGTTTTCATCATTCCGTTATAGATCTTACGGTTCTTGTCTGCTTTTCGGCCGATATCATTCTCTGCCTTGTCATAGGCGGTGATAAGATACATGGACCAGCGATCCAGGCGCTTATAGCTCTCGCCGATCTCACGGTACAGTGCCGGAAGATTCTCTTTTTCCTCGATTCGCTCACCATAGGGCGGATTGGTCACAATAAAACCAAACGGTTTGGAGTGGCGGAGTTCGCTGACCGGTCTCTGCTGAAAATGGATCAGTTTGTCCACTCCTGCCATCTTTGCATTGGCCCGTGCTGCCTTGATAGCTGCCGCATCGATGTCAAAGCCCTGGATATCCGTCTCAATATCAAGATTTACCCGCTCTCTGGCTTCTTCTCTTGCATCTTCCCAGCATTCCTTCGGGATGAGATGTTCCCAGCTCTCAGCCAGGAAGTGGCGGTTCATTCCAGGTGCCATATCCGCTGCCATCATTGCCGCCTCAATGGGAAAGGTACCACTTCCGCAGAAAGGATCCACGAGAATACGGTCTTTTTTCCACGGGGTCAGCATCAGAAGTGCGCTGGCAAGTGTCTCTGTGATGGGTGCTTTCACGGTCATCTGGCGGTATCCTCTCTTATGAAGAGATACGCCGGAAGTATCGATCCCGATCAGGGCCACATCTTTCATAAATGCCACACGGATTGGGAATTCCGGACCGTCTTCCGGGAACCAGGAAATTCCGTAGATGCCTTTGAGACGTTCTACGATGGCTTTTTTCATGATGGACTGGATATCGGATGGGCTGAAAAGTTTACTCTTGATGGAGTTTGCCTTGGCTACCCAGAATTTACCGTTCTTCGGTATGTAATTCTCCCATGGGAGAGCCTTGGTCTTCTCAAAAAGTTCGTCGAATGTCTCGGCTTTTACTTCGCCTACTTTCAGAAGGACGCGTTCTGTGGTGCGGAGGAACAGATTGGCGTCTGCCACACCCTGGGCGTCTGCCTCAAAAGTTACTCTTCCGTCTTCCACTTTGGTCACTTCATAACCAAGGTCCAGTATTTCACGTTTCAGTACCGCCTCTGTTCCGAAATGGCAGGGCGCTGTTAATTCCCACAGATTCATAAAGTGATCTCCCGTACTGTATTTCCTTCAAAGTCTTTGATTGTAAAAATTCCGTTCTCAAGGATTGCGTAGGTTGGCGGGTTGCCTTCCTTTGGAATGGATACGGAACCTGGGTTCAGAAGGATATAATTTCCCATGTTTTCTGCTTTCAGCACATGTGTATGGCCGTGGATCAGGATGTCGCCGTCCATCATTGGCGGAAGGTTATCTTTGTTGTAGATGTGACCGTGTGTGGCGTACAGAGTTTTTCCATCGATGGCGAGAATGCAGTAGTCTGCCATCACCGGGAAGTCAAGGACCATCTGGTCTACCTCTGCCTCACAGTTTCCGCGTACTGCGTAGATCTGATTTTTTCTTTCATTTAAAAGGCGGATGACTTCCTTCGGTGCGTATTCCTTCGGAAGGTCATTTCTCGGACCGTGATAAAGCAGATCTCCCAGAAGTACCAGTCTCTCCGCCTTCTCTTCGTCATATGCTTCCAGCATTTTCCGGCAGTAGTATGCCGAACCATGTACATCGGACGCGAACATATATTTCATAATCTTTTCTCCTTGTGGTTTGTGTCATTTTTATTCCTGTTCTTTACATTATCATGATTTCCTTTAAAATACAAGCACAAGCCATTGCCAGTCATGCATTCGTAATCCCCTTCAATGCTGGTCACGTAGCGAACAGTGATTCCGTTTCGATGCCGCCCTGCGATTTCCTGGTTCCTCTGATCTATTACTCTGTTTTATCCGCTTACAAGATTCCGGCCTCTGTAGGCTGCAAATCCGCCGATCACAGACCGGGTGCGGCAGCCCGCTCTTGCCAGGCTCCGGGCGGCCTGCATGCTGGCACCACCGCGGTCACAGTAAAGGATCAGGATCTTATCTCCTGAAAACTGGTACTTCTGCTCCTGTTGTTTCTCAAGATATTCTTCCAGCTCATGGTATGGAATGTTTACTGCGTTCCGGACATGTCCCTTTTTGTAGGAGACCGGATCCCGGAGATCTATGATAACGGCGTCACTGCGCTCCACATAATAATCCAGCATTTTTGCAGAGATAGTTTCGATCTGAAACATGGAAAAATCTCTCCTCTTTTTGCTATATTATATGGAAGCTTCTGTAGGAATGTTCCCTTATATGTATGGAAGCGGGAGAAAGCCAGCTCTGACTTTTTCCCGCTTTTTTACCGATTTTTTCTGTATGATCCGGCCAACTGACTGATGGATCCTGTACCGCATAAAAATGGTGCTCTGCTTATTGCGTATTGATCCTCTGCCTAGTATCTTCCGGATCACTTACCCTGAATATCTAGTATCTGTCGGACTCTCTGTCTTTCTCTGAATCGTACTCGTCGGATGTTTTGTTTCCGTAACTGTTGCCGTAGCTGTTTTTGGAACTGTTTTTAGAAGAATTTCTGGAGCTGTTTCTGGAACTGTTTTTTCCGCAGTTTCTGGAATCACTTTCCCCGTAATTTTTTCCCGCATAATTGGACTCATTTCTGTCTGTTTCGTAATTTTTCGCCATTTGAATTACCTCCTGATGAAGTTGATTTTTGCGGCTTTCTGAAGCTTTCTGCCGCTTTTTATTACAGGAAATAGTATCCCAAAAAGTTTGGAGATTATTCGCCAAAATGATATTGCTTTTTTTTCCAGTTTATATTATAATTATTCTTGTAAAAAGAATTTACCCTTCAAAAATTTTTTTTACATAACCCCTTATTTAATTATTTATACTCCCCTCGAAACACCCGGTAGCTCCCCTACCGGGTGTTTCTCTATGCAAAGAACAGGCCGCCGGAATGACCTTATCATTGTCGTTCCGGCGGCCTGTTTTTTATCCATTGATGGGGTTCACATGCACCATGCAGTGCTTTACGTCTTTGAATTTATCTTCGATGGTATGATGCACATTTTCCGCAATATCATGTGCATCGTTGAGGGATATTTCTCCTGCCGCCGCGATCTCGATATCCACGTACATTTTGGATCCGAAAAGGCGGGTTCGAAGAAGATCCACTCTTCTGACGCCCGGCACCTTGAGGATTTCACGGCGCATCGATTCTTCGGTTTTTGCATCACAGGAGTGATCTACCATCTTGTCAATAGCATCCCTGAAAATATCGATCGCAGCTTTGGCGATCATAAAGCAGATCACGATACTGGCAACAGGATCCAGGATGGGGTATCCCAGTCTTGCTCCGAAGATACCCACAAAGGCTCCGATAGAGGAAAGTGCATCAGAGCGGTGATGCCATGCATCTGCCATCAGTGCTCCGGAATTGATCTTCTTCGCAGCACCTCTTGTGTACCAGAACATCCACTCTTTTGTCACGATGGATACCACTGCCGCGATCAGCGCAAGGGTTCCAGGGATGGCGATCGTTCCGCCGGATGTACTTTTTACAATATCACGGACACCGGTAATGCCGATGCCAAGACCTGTTACAAGCAGCATCCCCGCAAGAACAATGGAAGAAACGCACTCCATTCTCTCATGTCCGTACTGATGCTCCTTGTCCGATTTTTTTGCAGAAAGACGGACACCGATGATAACAATAAAAGTACTTCCCACATCGGATGCAGAATGGATCGCATCAGAAATCATCGCTCCGGAATGCGCCGCAATACCGGCGATAAGTTTAAATATGGATAACAGCAGATTTACCAGGATACTGATCCCGGACACCTTCATCGCCGTCTGCTGTTCCCATGAACTTTCTTTATCTGTGTCGTGTATAATCGTTTCGTTTTTTGTGTGTTCCATAAACAGGACCTCCTTTTGATTAGCATATGATTCTGGTCTTTCTTATGGCACAACATTTTCCGTGAAAAAACCGGCGGTTCTTTCACTACTCGCTGAACTGCGATTTCCGCCGGTGTTCTTTCTTATCTACATAGGGATCTCCCAGTTTCTACCTTCTGTTCCATCCATATTTTTGCAGTAAAAAAGACATACCTGCGAAACATACACTGTCCCGCAGATATGTCTGAAAGTAAAGCGGATACTCATCTTCCTCTTCACTACATATTCATGAATGCAATTGTTTCACAATTTGCGTTCAAATCCATATCCGCTGCCGCTTCCTGCGGCCCGGCCCCACGCCCTCAGATAAATACTCTGTTTCTGAATGGCGTCGCCTGCTCAGTTTGTACTGTTGATCTCGCATCCTGTTCGAATGTAATGCAGTGCAAAGAGAATTTTTACAGTCTTGCGGGTCTTCCGCTTGACTTCCCAGAAAGGATACACCTTGCACCATCTGTTAGTCAAGCCAAAGATTTTTTATATTTTATAGTAGGATTTTAATGTATTACAGATATTATAAAACCGGGAGCGGATAAATCCACTCCCGGTCAAATCTACGATCTGTATTCAGTTGGAATGATCGATTATGCCTGCGGGCCAGCAGCAACGAGTGCTTTACCAGCTGCATTTCCTTCATATTTAACAAAGTTCTTAACGAATCTTGCAGCAAGATCTTTAGCCTTTGTCTCCCACTCTGCAGCGTCTGCATATGTGTCACGTGGGTCAAGGATTGCAGGATCTACGCCTGGAAGCTCTGTCGGAACCTCGAAGTTGAAGAATGGGATCTTCTTTGTCGGAGCTTTAAGAATAGATCCGTCAAGGATAGCATCGATGATACCACGAGTATCTTTGATGGAGATACGTTTTCCAGTTCCGTTCCATCCTGTGTTAACGAGGTATGCTTTCGCACCGCTCTTCTCCATTTTCTTAACGAGCTCCTCAGCATATTTTGTCGGGTGAAGCTCAAGGAATGCCTGTCCGAAGCAAGCGGAGAATGTAGGAGTAGGCTCTGTGATTCCACGCTCTGTACCAGCAAGTTTAGCTGTGAATCCGGAAAGGAAGTAGTACTGTGTCTGCTCCGGTGTCAGGATAGATACTGGAGGCAGTACGCCGAATGCATCTGCGGACAGGAAGATAACTTCTTTAGCTGCCGGTGCAGAAGATACCGGGCGAACGATGTTCTCGATGTGGTTGATCGGGTAGGAAACACGTGTGTTCTCTGTTACGCTCTTGTCAGCGAAGTCGATCTTTCCATCTTTATCAAGTGTTACATTCTCAAGAAGAGCGTTTCTCTTGATCGCATTGTAGATGTCCGGCTCAGACTCTTTGTCAAGGTTGATAACCTTAGCGTAGCATCCACCCTCGAAGTTGAATACTCCGTTGTCATCCCAGCCGTGCTCGTCATCACCGATCAGGAGACGCTTAGGATCTGTGGAAAGTGTTGTCTTACCTGTTCCGGAAAGACCGAAGAAGATTGCTGTGTTCTCTCCGTTAAGGTCTGTGTTTGCAGAGCAGTGCATGGAAGCGATGCCCTTAAGCGGCAGATAGTAGTTCATCATGGAGAACATACCTTTCTTCATCTCTCCGCCGTACCATGTATTAACGATAACCTGCTCACGGCTTGTAATGTTGAACATTACAGCTGTCTCAGAGTTAAGACCCAGCTCTTTGTAGTTCTCAACTTTAGCCTTGGATGCGTTGTAAACAACGAAATCTGGCTCAAAGTTCTCAAGCTCCTCAGCTGTTGGCTGAATGAACATGTTTGTTACGAAGTGTGCCTGCCAAGCAACCTCAACGATGAAACGGATAGCCATACGTGTATCTTTGTTAGCTCCGCAGAATGCATCTACTACGAAAAGTCTCTTGTTGGAAAGCTCTTTCTTAGCAAGATCTTTAACTGCAGCCCATGCTTCCTGAGTTGCCGGATGGTTATCGTTTTTGTACTCATCGGATGTCCACCAAACTGTGTCTTTGGAGTTCTCATCCATAACGATATATTTGTCTTTAGGGGAACGTCCTGTGTAGATACCTGTCATTACGTTGACAGCGCCAAGCTCGCTGACCTGACCTTTCTCAAATCCCTCAAGCTCTGGTTTGGTCTCTTCCTCGAATAATGTCTCGTAAGAAGGATTGTACACGATCTCAGTTGTTCCGGTAATGCCATACTTTGTTAAATCGATTTTTGCCATCTTAACATTTACCTCTCTTCTTTAATAGTAATTATGATAGCCACCTACTCTTGCAGGTTCTCGTCATCCTGCCATAGGAATTGGTCATTCCAACATCCCTATCCACAATTATACATAAATTGTACGTAAAAGCAACCAAAAAAATTCATTTTCCGCAAAAAAATGATAAATCTTTAACAGTGACGTTTTGGTACTGTCAGATTTTACTCCATCTATACTTGACTTTTTCAGAATAATGGCTACAATATATCTGATTATAGTTATTATATATATTTATAATAGTAACTATATGATTTTAATATATAGAAAGAAGTGATTTCTGTGTCAGATATTCCGGTTAAACGTAATCATATGAAAATCCCCTGGCACAACTACGTAAGCGCCAGGAACAGCCAGCCCATCACCGAGGCTTCTCTTTCCGAAAAAGCTTCCCTGATCGGCCGTACAGGCATGATGCTTCTCTCCTGTGGGACCGGTGCTTGGCGGGTACGGAGTTCCATGAATACATTGTCAGAAGCACTTGGTATCACCTGCTCCGCAGATATCGGACTGATGTCCATAAGCTACACCTGCTTTGACGGTGAGAGCAGTTTTTCCCATGCACTTAGTCTGACTACCACCGGCGTAAATACTTCCAGACTGAACAGGCTGGAACATTTTGTCAGTGATTTTCCTGCGGAGGGTATCCATATGAGCGGTGAAGCACTGCACAGTCAGTTAGATGAGATCGAGCGGATCCACGGGCTTTATTCCCCTGCCGCCCTGGGACTGGCTTCTGCACTGGCCTGTGGTGCATTTACTTTTCTTCTGGGCGGTGGCCCGCTGGAAATGATCCTGGCTTTTGCAGGCGCAGGCATCGGAAACGCCATCCGCTGCAAGCTTGGCAAGCATCATTTTACTCTGTTTATGTGCATTGCAGTTTCTGTTTCCTCAGCCTGTCTTGTATATGCAGGCTTCCTGAAGCTGGCAGAGCTTCTGTTCCACATTTCCGTCCAGCATGAGGCCGGATACATCTGTTCCATGCTGTTTATCATTCCGGGCTTTCCGTTTATCACAAGCGGGATCGACCTTGCCAAGCTGGATATGCGTTCCGGTCTGGAACGACTGGCCTACGCCATTATTGTTGTAATGGTGGCTGCTGTCTCTGCCTGGCTGATGGCACTGCTTCTTCATCTGAAGCCTGTAGATTTCCTGCCTCTGGAGCTTTCGGCAGCTCAGAGGATCCTGTTCCGGCTTCTTGCAAGCTTCTGCGGGGTATTCGGCTTTTCGGTCATGTTCAACAGCCCTGTCCGTCTAGCCGCAGCTGCCGCCTTCATCGGCGCACTGTCCAACACTTTACGTCTGGAGCTTGTTGATCTTGCCGGTTTCCCACCTGCTGCCGCGGCTTTTTTCGGAGCACTGACAGCCGGACTTCTGGCCTCCCTCATTAAAACAAAAGTGGGATATCCCAGGATTTCCATTACCGTGCCATCCATTGTGATCATGGTTCCCGGACTTTATCTCTACCGGGCGATCTACAATCTGGGGATCATGTCCCTGAATGTTTCCGCCTCCTGGTTTGCAGCTGCGATCCTGATCATCGTTGCTCTTCCCCTGGGCCTTATTTTCGCCAGGATCCTTACGGACAAAATGTTCCGCTACTGCACCTGATGGGCATACAAAAAGAACTGCTTTCTGTAGCTTCCGGTCATCAGCTATCCTTCTGATAACCGGAGCAATACAAAAGCAGTCCTTTTTGTACACTCTATTTCATTACGATCTCATCAGCGATCCCGATCATTTTTTCCAGGCGGTCCGCAAATTTATGGATGGGTAGAAAAACTCCCAGTCCGTCATAACGTTTGCCACCATCCTCCACAGAATCCTGCCCATAATACACAAAAGCTCTTGGAAGCTTCTTCTGAATTGCCATCATGATATCCCATACAGCCGCATAGGCCTGTGCCTCCGTTTCCTTTTCCCTTACGCTGTCCGGAAGCTCATACACCAGCAGCACACCGATATGTTCGCCCATTTTGTACTCTTCTACTTCCATGGTATCTTCATCATAGGCATGGCGCTTCCGGTAGCCATACGCCAGATACATCTTTACGCCCTGCTTCTCCCTGTATATCCTGCGGAACCGGTCGTAATCCCTGTCACTTACATGAATTCCCTTTTCCCGCAGAAAATTTCCTTTTTCATCTGTGAGAAACACCGGATTCTCCTGTCCATCTGCATTGAACCTGAACGGTGCCAGAAAAGAATTTCGCAGAAGATCAAACATACTGTTCTGGCAGATTGCCATAAGGAGAGCTGTCAGATCACGGTTTTTATATGCGTCCAGCAATGCATAGGCGAATTTTTCCGGAGGAAGATATCCGCATTCTATGTCTGTATCCGCATCCATGGATTCATAGAAGGTCTCCGTCAGCCGTCTGCACGCCTCCGGATCCTTCAGGATCTTTTCAAATAAAAGCTCCGCCTTTTCCTCTCTTGGGAATAATGTGCTGTTTTCCACAATTCCTCACCCTTTCTAATCTCTATGTTTACTGGAAAACATCAGAATAAAGCTGATCAGAAGCAAAACATCCGATACCCAGATTGCCGGGATCCCCAGCCTCATGGACAGATTTCCTCCGCCACCGGCTCCAATGGCAAAAAAGAAAATTATCCCGAAATAATAAAGAGCCTGCTTCAGCTGTTCCGGACGTTTTTCACGACAATACACGGACAACGCCGCCGTGCCGCTTCGTAAATTTCCGATGCACATAGTGCTTGCATAGGAATAACCGCCCACCTTCCGGAAGGTCTGTACCTGCATGGCGCAGGAAAAGGATACCAGTACGGTTGCCAGCATATCCAATTCTCCCGGCATAAATCCCACCGCAAAAAGGATCAGGATCTCGATCAGCAGGATCATCTGCCTCCAGTGAAGTTTTTTTGCATATTTAAAGGTATTCTGGATTCGCTCCGCCGCTACAACACCAATGGCAAAGGCTAAAACAGGGAACAGGTACCTTAAACCGTCTCCCCACTGTCCTGTCATAAAATTCTGGCTCATCAGCACCACGTTACCGGTCTGGGCGTTGGAAAACACCTCATCTCTTGTAAAATATGTGTAGGCATCCTGAAATCCGCCGGACATTGCCAGAAATATACTTGTAATGAAAGCTTCTGACATCTGCCTGTCTGCGCTCTGCAGCTTTCTGCCTCCTGAAACCACTCCAAATCACTCCCGTCATTGATTTTTTTCCTCGGGTGTATTATAGTTTGCTCAGAAGCAAATGTAAAAAGTATTATTAATATCGTAAACATATTAAAATCATATCACAGGACGGAGACTATACATGATCACTTACGACTACTACCGGATCTTTTATTTTGTAGCCCAGTATAAAAGTTTTACCAAGGCAGCACGGGCTCTTCATAACAACCAGCCAAATATCACACGCTGTATGAACAACCTGGAGCAGGAGCTGAAATGCACTCTTTTTCTCCGCTCCAACAAGGGGATCGCACTTACGCCGGAAGGCCGCCAGCTCTACGAACACGTTGCCCTGGCTTTTGAACAGCTTTCTATCGGTGAGGAGGAGATTCGCCAGAACGGAGAACTGGAGCATGGCCTGGTTTCCATCGGCGCCAGCGAAAATGCCCTGCGTCTGATCCTTCTGGAAAAGCTGGAGCTGTTCCGCGAGCAATATCCCCATGTTCGCCTGCGCCTCTTTAACCATTCTACTCCTCAGGCAGTACAGGCACTGAAAAATTATGCGGTGGATTTCGCTATTGTCACCACTCCGATCTCCATCCGCAAGCCTTTACAGAAAAAAAGTCTCCTGCGTTACCGGGAGATCCTTGTATGCGGAAGCAAATATAAGGATCTGACCACTGCCCCTATCAGCATCCATGAGCTTCAGGATCTGCCCTTTGTAGGTCTTGCAGAAGGGACCAGCACCAGAGAAATGTATATGAATTACTTTATGGAAAACCGTGTCTCTTTTCATCCGGACATTGAGGCTGCAACTACAGACCAGGTTCTTCCCATGATCGTCCACAATCTGGGAATCGGTTTTTATCCGGAACCACTTGCTCAGGAAGTGATCGATGACGGGAAGGTTTTTGCCCTTCAGCTTAAGGAGCCACTTCCCCAGCGAGAAGTCTGCCTGGTCACAAACAGCAGTACTACCATGAGTACTGCTGTCAAAAAAGCTATTGAATTTATTGTGTAAATATCTGTACCGGATCAGTTATCCGCCTTCCCCATTGCTGTATGACCATGAACGCGATTGACCAGTAATCAGCAATTTACATTTTTTGCATTTATTGCTCCACCGTACGCTCGATATGCATGGCAAGATATCCGATCTCGATGGGATCCAGCTTTTTGCCAAGACTTTTCCCCAAGCTCTCGCAGACATCTTCTGCGATCCTGTAGGATTCCGGATATTTTTCTTCTATATAATCATTCATATCCAGTTTCAGTGTCTCCCCTGTGGAGACACGGGCTACCATATATTTGATGTGATTCATCATACGATTGTAGGACAGAGAGATAACATCAATCTTTTTTCCTGTAGCCATCTCGATCATGGCGATGCATTCCCGGACTGTTCTTGCTGTCTGCATGGCAACGGACACCTTCTCATCTCCAAGTGCGGAGTGAATGTGGAGGGCCACATATCCCACCTCATGATCATCGATCTCAATATCCATCCGCTCTTTCAGGATCTTCTTCAGAACTTCCGCCACCTTGAATTCGCTGTAAAAAAGCACCTTGATATCATCCGTCAGGGGATTGCTGATCTGCTCATGGTTCCGGATACGTCCCACTGCAAAGGAAATATGATCTGCAAGCGGAAACAGGATTCCCTTATCTATGGTATCCCCGAAAGTTTTCTCCGCTTCTCTTAAGATCTCGTCTGCGATCTCAAGGAACTCCGGCGCCACACTTTTTGCCAGCTCTTTTGCCGAACCGCGTTCTGTCTCCTGAGCCAGTCTGTAAAGGGTGCAGCCGGAAGGCATCTCAAAACGCTGGCTGACCTTTTTTCCGAATCCCACACCTTTTCCCAGAAGCACATATTCCTGGTTTTCTTCCATATTTATGGCAATGACGCCGTTATTGTTCAATACCTTGCTCACTCTGTACATCTTTTTTCCCCACCATCTTTATATATCCTGCTGCTTTTCCACATTCTACCTTATTTTTTTCACCATCTGCCCCGGATATTCTGTCAGCATTTCTGTCTGCAGCTATCGATTTTCTTTATCGTAACAGAATCTGTCTTTCGTGTAAAGCTCTTCTGATGACCACTGAACAGGAAAAGCGCGCCCGGGCATTAGGCGCGCTTTTCACAAAACCAATCTTCTATATTATTGCTGAAAAATTTCCTATTCTTCCACAGTCTCTACTGCGAACAACGGCTCTCCTGCCTTGATCTCTCCATTGGCAAGAAGGCGTACTCTCTGATCATCCTCGATCTCTGTGCAAAGGATCGGAGAACATAAGGACGGAGCGTTTTCTGTAAGATACGGAATGTCAATCTTCATCAACGGCTCGCCTTTTTTTACATGCTGTCCCTGCTCTACCAGGATCTCGAAGCCTTTTCCTTCCAGCTTTACAGTGTCAATGCCGATATGGAGGAGCATAGGAAGATCTGTATCTGTCTGGAATCCGATGGCATGCTTTGTGTCAAAAATAAACTCTACCTCGCCGTCTTCCGGAGCACAGATCACCGGATCCTTCGGTGTGACTACGGCACCTTCTCCCATCATTCCTTCCGCAAAGCCTTCATCCGGCGCTGTGGAAAGATCTGCAGCGATACCGGTTACCGGGCTGTAGACGATGGCTGTTCTCAGAACTTTTTTCTCTGACTGAGCTGCGCTGGCTGTGGATGTCTGGCCTGCGTTCTGAGCAGTCTCGCCTGTACTTCCTGCCTTCTGGCTGTCACCGACTGCTGACTGCTGCATATTCTGATCATTTGCTGTACGTGCTGCAGACTGACTCTGATCTCCCGTGCTGTCTGCATCCGCATTCTCTGCACTTTCAAAATACTCATTTGGCACAGTCTCCAGATAATCCTCCAGTTTGGATTTGATCACGGTTACCTGTGGTCCGTAGATGATCTGGACACCCTGGCCTTTTTTCACGATTCCTCTGGAACCTGTGGTTTTCAGAATGTCATCGTTGACTCTTGCTGCGTCATGAACCGTGATACGAAGTCGTGTTGCACAGCAGTCCACATCGCTGATGTTTTTCTTTCCGCCAAGACCGGCTGTGATGGCTTCACTTACCGGATCTGCGGATGTGCTTCCTGCTGCTTCACCGGCTTTTCCGGCTTCTTTTCTCGCGTTTACATCTGCTTTTGTATAAAGCTTTGTTTCTGTGTCGTCATCCTCACGTCCCGGAGTCTTGAAGTTGAACTTTTTGATCAGGAAGGTGAAGATCACATAATAGAGAATAAAGTAAATGATACCTACCGGGATAATCCTGAGCCAGCTTGTCTTTGCATTTCCCTGAAGGATCCCGAACAGGAACAGATCAAGGAAACCGCCGGAAAAGGTAAGTCCTACTGCAATATTCAGCATATGTGCGATCATATAAGCCGCGCCTGCAAGAACAACCTGTACCGCAAACAATGCAGGAGCTACAAACAGGAAAGAGAACTCCAGTGGCTCTGTGATTCCTGTAAGCATACATGCAAGGGCTGCGGAAAGAAGAAGTCCGCCTGCCGCTTTTTTCTTCTCAGGCTTTGCACAGCGGTACATGGCAAGTGCTGCTCCCGGAAGACCGAAGATCATGAAAATAAATTCTCCGGAGAAATATCTTGTTGCGTCTGCGCTGAAATGGGCTACATGTGCAGAATCCGCAAGCTGGGCGAAGAAAATATTCTGTCCGCCCTGTACCATCTGGCCTGCAACCTCCATGGTTCCGCCAACAGCTGTCTGCCAGAACGGCATATAAAATACGTGGTGAAGTCCGAACGGGATCAGCGCACGTTTGATAATACCAAAGATCAGGGTTCCGATATAACCGCTGCCTGTCACAAGGCCGCCCAGCGCATAAATACCGTTCTGGACTACCGGCCATATGAAATACATCAGAATTCCCACAAACATGTATACAATGGTAGAAATGATCGGCACGAATCTGGAACCGCCGAAGAAAGAAAGTGCGTTTGGAAGCACGATCTTATGAAAACGGTTGTGGAGTGTCGCGACACCAAGACCAACGATAATACCGCCGAACACACCCATCTGTAAGGACTGGATGCCGCAGACAGAAGTTACGGTACCTTCCAGAACGCTTTTTGCGATCTGTCCGTCTGCTGTGATCTTGTCATTTACTACCAGCATACCATTGATGGCTACGTTCATAACGAAGTAAGCGATCAGTGCGGAAAGAGCTGCTACCTCTTTCTCTTTTTTTGCCATACCGATGGCAACTCCTACTGCAAAGATCAGGGGCAGGTTATCAAATACCGCACTTCCGACTTTGTTCATGATGATCAGGAGTGCATTTAAGATGGTTCCGTCTCCCAGGATCTTCTCAAGTCCGTAAGTTGCAATGGTCGTCTCATTTGTGAAAGAACTGCCGAATCCAAGAAGCAGGCCTGCCACAGGAAGGATTGCGATGGGGAGCATAAAGGAACGTCCCACACGCTGCAAAACTCCAAAAATCTTGTCTTTCATGTTTTCTCTCTCCTTTTCTTTCGACGTTCTGGAGAGGGAATCTTTTAAGTGGGCAACAAAAAAAAGACACCAACCCCCATAAACGTCAAATAAAAAATAATAACATTTATGACTGGTTAATGCCTGCTTATCAGTTACACACCAAATCTGAAATACACTATACGGTTTTTGCATTGATATGTCAAGGAGTAATTTGATTTTTTCCCCAAAATATATCTCCTCATATCACTATCCGCTCCGTTGCCAGCAATCCCTCGCGGAATATTACCTGTGAACAGCAGCCATATAGCTACTATTCTCCGAAAGTATTCAGAAACGAAACAGACCTGAAATTCACTTATCTTGACTTTATTCTTACTTATGATAAGATGAACATAGAATGTCCGGCAGCAATGTTTTTTGCTCAGACAACACTATACATTTCATAAAAACGGAGGTACTTTTCCGATGAATACCATCAAGAAATTCATCCACTACTACGGCCCGTACAAAGCGGTCTTTTTTATTGACCTGATCTGTGCAGCCGTTATCAGTCTGGTAGATCTTGCTTATCCCCAGATTCTTCGTACTATGACAAAAACACTCTTTACACAGGACAAGGATATGATTCTTCATGCCCTCCCTGTGATCGCAGTCTCTCTTTTTGTTATGTACATTGTGCAGAGTCTCTGCAAATATTATGTAACCTGTCAGGGACATATGATGGGCGCAAATATGGAGCGTGATATGCGCCGGGAGCTTTTTGACCATTATCAGGAGCTTTCTTTTTCCTATTACAGCCGGAATAATTCCGGTCAGATGATGAGCAAACTGGTCAGTGACCTTTTTGATATTTCCGAGTTTGCACACCACGGACCTGAGAATCTTTTTATCTCCCTGGTAAAAATCGTCGGCGCTTTTATCTTCCTGTTCTTTATCAACAAGAAGCTGGCACTGCCGCTGATCATCCTGGTGATCGTGATGTTTGTTTTTTCTTTCCGCCAGAATGCAAAAATGCAGGAAACCTTCATGGAAAACCGGCGTAAGATCGGTGATGTAAATGCAAGTCTTCAGGATACACTTTCCGGTATCCGTGTGGTGCAGTCTTTTGCAAATGAGGACATTGAGCGGGAGAAATTTAAAAAAAGCAATGAAGCGTTCCTTGTTTCCAAAAGGGATAATTACCACTGCATGGGCGGTTTCATGAGTTCCAACCTGTTTTTCCAGGGTATGATGTATCTGGTGACTCTGGTTTACGGTGGTTATCTGATCGCTCAGGGTGAAATGCAGACCGGAGATCTTGCCATGTATGCCCTGTATATCGGAATCTTCATCAGTCCGATCCAGATCCTGGTGGAACTTGTGGAAATGATGCAGAAAGGACTTTCCGGTTTCCGCCGTTTTCTGGATGTGATGGAAACGGAATCGGAGATCAAAGATGCCGATGATGCTGTGGAGCTTAAGGATGTTAAAGGACATGTCCGTTATGACCATGTTTCTTTCCATTACAGCGATGATGAGACTCCTGTACTTTCCGATATTTCTATCGATATCCCGGCTGGAAGATCCATTGCCCTGGTGGGGCCTTCCGGAAGTGGTAAGACTACGATCTGCTCTCTTCTGCCCAGATTTTATGATGTGACCGGCGGTTCCATCACTGTAGATGGAAAAAATATCCGCGGGCTGACTCTCAAGAGTCTTCGAAGCCAGATCGGTATGGTGCAGCAGGATGTTTATCTTTTTGATGGAACCATTAAAGATAATATTGCCTATGGAAAACCAGGTGCTACTGACGATGAGATCATCAAAGCCGCCAAATGTGCAAGTATCCATGATTTTATCATGGAGCTTCCCGATGGATACGACACTTATGTAGGAGAACGTGGTACCAGACTTTCCGGCGGACAGAAGCAGAGGATTTCCATTGCACGTGTGTTCCTTAAAAATCCTCCGATCCTGATCCTGGATGAAGCTACCAGTGCGCTGGATAACGAAAGCGAGCGGTGGATCCAGAAGAGCCTGGAGGAGCTTTCGAAAAACCGTACCACGATTACGATCGCTCACAGACTCTCTACTATTCGCGATGCGGATGAGATCATTGTGATCACGGAGGATGGTATCGCTGAAAGGGGTACTCATGCTGAGCTGCTCGCTCAGAATGGGGTGTATGCTGCATATTACAATATGTAGAAAGGTACGAGGGAGGCGCTTCGCTGTCCCACTGAAATTATTATGGGATAAAAATAAAAACTGCTGTATATCTTATCAATAATGATGTAGATATATAGCAGTTTTTTATTTGTCACTTGTTTTTTTAATTCAATCAGCTATTACAGCAGATAAACCGGAAGTTCGTCCTTAATTCCTACTGGCTGGTTGTTGTCTGGCTGTTCTTTCTTCGGGGTGAGGAATTTGGCCTGGAGTTCGTCGGCGTTTCCTCCGCTGATCACGTTCTGGGCTACGGTTCCTGTTGTTTCTGCTGCAGCTGTTTTCTTTGCTGCGGTTTTACGTGTTGTTGTTTTTCTGGTAGTGGTTTTCTTTGCGGTTGTTTTTGTTGCGGCAGCTTTCTTTGCTGTGGTTTTCTTTGCAGGAGCTTTCGCTGCTGTTTTCTTGGCAGCTGGCTTTTCTGCAGCTTTTTCAGCTGTCTCTGCTTTTACCTCTGCCGGCTTCTCTGCTACTTTAACCTCAGCCTCTTTTACCTCTGCTTTTGTTTCTGTTTTGGATGCTTTTTCTGCATTTACTGCTCTTGCGATGCTTGCTTTACCTACTGACACGATTCATTACCTCCTCTGCCAATGCTATGTATTCTTTTGCGCTGCGGCTGCTTTTTTTGAATTCCACAACCGGTTCACTGCTGTCCTGAGACCATTCGATGGAGCTGTCCACACGGATAAAAGATTCGAAAAGGTAGATTCCTTCCATCTCTTTCAGAGTCTCCATGGTCTGCTTGAAATAATTCTTTCTGGCATCCGCCTTGGTCACCACGATTCCCAGAACCTGAAGCGCCGGAGCGATCTCACGGACTTCATTGAGGAAATCAAACATATTCGCAAGACCAAACATGCCCCATGGGCTTGCCTCCACCGGAACCAGAACGTAATCCGATGCACATAAGATGTTCATCACCCAGCCACCAAGAGTCGGCGGCGCATCGATGAGAATATAATCATAAACACCGGAATCCTTCACCTTCTGCAGACACTTCCGAAGGATAAACTCCCTCTGCCACTTTGTAAAAAGCTCATACTCCACAGAACTCATCAAAGTGGAAGACGGCACCAGATCCAGATTCTCATACTTCGTATGCACGATAAAATCACTGAGATCCGACTGATGCCCGATGGCATAGTAGAGATTCTTTTCCCCAGCTGCCATCTTCAGAACTTCCTCTTCATCAAAAAAAGAAAGGGAAAGATTCAGCTGCATATCACCGTCTACCATCAGTACCTTCTTACCCATGCCGGCCAGTGCCGCTCCCACATTGGAACAGCTGGTGGACTTTCCGCTGCCGCCCTTATTATTTGCAAAACAGATCGTTACTGTATTTCCCATTACAGCCTCCCGACAACATAATTTCGTATTTTCTGTCACTTGCCCTTATTATAATATAACGTTCTCCTAAAAACAAGCACATCCCCCATAAAACCACGAAAACCGACAAAATAACCTCACATAAAACAACAGTATATACACCCAAAAACAGCAGGTTCCGGATCACTCCGAAA
>OGIN01000775.1_pt1 | contig 24098 bp, 20 predicted proteins | sample 1571851 | NCBI WGS metagenome assembly OGIN01 (sample SAMEA2582123, study PRJEB24529) | metagenome | biome: Human gut stool | place: China | collected 2011 | reverse complement strand
GGGCGCTTTAGGGACTTACACCCGTTAGAATATGTTCGTGCTGGGCGAACTAAAAAAAGGAGATCGTTACGGTTAACGTCTCCTTTGTGCTCTAAATGTTATGAATGATATTACATCATTCCGAAAACAATGGCTTACTTTTTTGACTCTGCCTGAAAGTCCGGTATACGTTTCACGTCCGCACCTTTCATCACGCCTTTTTTAATCGCTTCATTGGTTTCAGTAATTTCTTTCTTCACACGCTTATAGTATTCTTTCGTCAAGCCTTTTTCTACCGCATCCGATTCTGTGGCTGCCCAGAAGTATTGATAATCCATCAGCATCAAATCCGGTGCTACCACTTTAAAGAATATACTATCTCCGGCAAACTTTTCACGCAAATCACCTAAATAGATGGTATCTGCCGCATTAACTACCTGATCACTCGTGTTTTTTTGTGAACTACTACCACCGCAAGAAGATAACATCAATCCTCCTACCAATGAAATTAAAACTAAGACTTTCATACTACTATTATTTATTATACTAACGATTTTGAATGACATTGTTACCAAGATAAATGAGCATCTTATAACAAACTGCACAAAAATAGTAATTTATATTATCACAATGATCATTATTTCAATCTTTTTTTCCATAATCCTCTGCATATTGCTTGGGCAACACGCCAAACATTTCTTTGAAACACTTGGCAAAATAGCTGGATGAACTGAAACCAACCCGATTGGCAATCTCAACAATCGGCAACTGACTTCCCTGTAACAGTTGCGCCGCACGCTTCAGACGGATGCTCCGGATAAAGTCCGTAGGGGTATTGCCTGTTATGGACTGCAGCTTCCGATAAAGGCTCATGCGCACCATTCCCAAATCGCGGCTCAGTTCCTCTACGCCATATTCGGGATGATCCATGTTCTTCTCGATATACTCCAGACATTTCTGAATAAGCTGCTCATCCAGTGACGTGATAGTGATAGCACTCGGATTCACTTCTATGTTTTTGCGGAATTCCTGTTTCCGCTTTTCCTGCTGTTCTATCAACTTCTCAATGCGTACCATCAGCATATCAAAGTTGAAAGGCTTCGACATATAGGAGTCGGCACCTACCTCATAACTGTTGATCTTAATATCATCCGCCGTGCGGGCTGTCAACAGGATGACCGGAATATGAGAAGTCTGCATATTCGTTTTAATCCGGCGGCAAAGCTCAATGCCATCTACTTTCGGCATCATTATATCACTGATAATCAAATCCGGATTCTCATCAATGGCACATCTCTCCCCCTCTTCCCCGTCTGCTGCCTCCACGATTTGATAGAAGTCTTCCAGCTGCTCTTTTAAGAAAGTACGGAATTCCTTATTATCTTCCACCAATAATACTTTTCTCCGGCTGTCGTCCGCTGAGAGCAGCACGCCGGAGGCTTCTTTCTCTTTGTCATCCGGCTTCTCATCCGTTGCCTCTTCAAAGATATCTCCCGACTCCGGTTTCAAGTCCATAGGTAACCATACTACAAATGTAGAACCGCGATCCATCCGGCTGCTCACGGTGGTCCTGCCTTCATGAATATTCACGTACTCTCTGACCAGATGAAGTCCGATGCCACTCCCCATCTTCTCATCTCCTTGATTACCGACCTGATAGAAACGATTGAAGATATAAGGAAGATCAGATTCCGAAATGCCGATACCCGTATCGGAGACTTCTATTCTGACATAGTTTCTCTGCTCTATTTCTTCGGTGGATAAAATCAGATTCACCGTACCACCTTCGGAGGTAAACTTAAAGGCATTGGATAGCAAATTGTTCACTATTTTGTGTACCTTATCGCTGTCAAAGAACATATAAAGAGGTCTGTGTACCGTCTGACTGACAAAGTTAAGATGCTTCTCTACCGCCATCGGCACAAAGTTATTATAAGCGGAACTAATAAACTCTTCCATATCTCCATTCATCAGATGCAGCTTTTCCCCTTTCATTTCTAACTTACGAAAATCAAGCAGCTGATTCACTAAGGACAGTAAATTCTGCGCATTCTTATAAATAGTACCTAATTGCTTCTTTACCGCTTCGTCCGAGATACGACGGATCATCATATCCAGCGGAGTGATAATCAGCGTCAGCGGAGTACGAAGTTCATGGCTGATATTTGTAAAGAATCGGAATTTCATCTGATCCAGTTCTTCTTTCTGTTTCAACGCTTCCTCCTGTTGCATACGAACCATCTTCCGGTGATTACGACGATTGAGGGCATAAATGAAGCCGGCCACTATCAAGACAAAAAGAATAACATAAAAGATACGAGCCGCCAATGTATCCCAGAACGGAGGACGGATCACGATAATGAATTCAGACTCCGGTCCCCATACACGGTCATTTCCCGCTGCCGACACCCGAAATACATATTCACCCGAAGGAAGATTGTTGTACACAGCACGTCCCAGACCATTCTCAAACAATGACTCGGTCCACTCTTTATCAAAGCCTTCAAGCTGATAGCGGAAAGAAGTCTGAGAAGGATTCGAGTAGTTCAGTCCGGAGAACTCCAATGTAATGAAATTCTCGTCATAGTCCAGCAGTACTTTATCCGAATAACTAAGAGCTTTATCAAACAAGACACGTCCATTGTACTCTTCTCCCGACACAACCGGAACATTAAAAAGCCGGAAGGAAGTGATCAAAGGCGAAGTAATATAATGATTATCAATCATATTCTCCGGAGAGAAAGTGATGAAGCCATTGATCAATCCGAAAAAGAGCTGATTCTTGCGGGTAACCATTGAAGGGAAATTAAACAGATCATCCTGACGGATTTCCGCTTCCGACAAGTAGCTGATGACGTGAAAGTCATACTTATCCTGTCCCCGCTCTACCTTGATTTTGTAAATAGAAGTCAGGGTAGAAATCCAAATATCATGATTCTGATCTTCTATCACGTTCAGGATCACACTGGAAAATCCTTCCTCCTTCCCCAATGTGTAACTCTTGCCATCATGAGTCAGAATATTCAATCCGTATTGGGTAGCGAACCAAAGTGTTCCTTCATGATCTTTCAGGATTTGATTGTATTTAATACTGCCCCGGTTGAAAATAGAATTAGATTGTCCGTCCTGCTCCGGAATCCATATTTGATCCTTCGCAGGATCGTATATGTACAATCCGTTATCGCTTCCGACTACCAGCCTGGATTGCTTGTCTATGGCCAGCGCATTCACAACTTTATATTTTTTCAGTTCCGGAAATCGCTCGGACAACAAACTGATCTCACCCGTTTCGGGGTTGAACTGACCGACTCCGCCATATCCGTAGATACTGATCCACAAACGTCCCGAAGGGTCTTCTATAATAGCCCGTATATTACTGAAATCCAATTCATTCTGATAATCAGTATCCGGATAAGCATATGCCCGCACTTTACCGGCTTCAATGCAGTACAAACCATCGTGATAGGTACCTACCCAAATTCGTTTCTTACTGTCTTCATAGAGTACACGGCAATTCTTCTGATTAAATTCTTTATAAAGTATATCCATGCTATGTGATTTCGGATCATACCGATAAAGTCCCTGTGCAGTCCCCATCAGAATGTCCCCTCCGAAGGTTTCAAGCATACAACGGATTTCTTCTCCGCCCCATGCTCCCCGAAGCAGCTTTTTGTTGCATAGAGTCAGTTTGTTCATGCTGGGATGATAATAGCAGACTCCCTGATTGAACAGTCCTATCCATACAGCGTTATTCTCCTTGTCACAATAAATACTATGAATGCCATTGCGGATCGTTTTGCCGGACAACAAAGGAATATCTATGATGCTGTTCACAGAAAAGTTGTGCATATCAATCACATAAAATCCATCCAGAACCGTGCCGACCCAAGCATTTCCTCCTTTGTCCACATCCATCGACGTAAACCATGAATAATGTCCCAGCTGAATATTCGATATCTGATTCCATTTCTTGTTAAAGACGTCATAGTAGCCTACTCCACGATCCCACATTACCCAAAAGTCCCCATTATCCAGTATCTTCAATATCACCCGATCATCCGGTTTGAGCTGTCCTTCCAGAAAGTCAACCTGTTTGACAAAGCGTTTCTTCTCATGATCGTAGCAACGCATCACTCCCTTCTGATGAACCATCCAACTAAACTTGCCATGACTCTCCACTCCCAGTAATCCGCCATAATACTCGATAAATTCATCTTTCCTGCAGATCAGTTCCAGCGTATCCGTCTCTCCGTCATACATATAGACAAAAGAGGCGGGTGTCAAAAACCAATAATGCTTTTCCGAATCAATAAAGACATCGGCGATCCGTTCTTTTATTCCAAATTGAAGCAGTAAGGAATCTACATTATAAATATACTGTTCGGTAGTTAAATCGAAAACGCGCAATGCTCCCCGTTCTTTCATCCACAAACGCTTATCAGCGTCAACGTATTGTTCGGGAATAATGTGATTGTAGGAAATCGGATATTCCCCACGAAGGTTGAAAGGAAAGTTTGAATAGTTCGATCCGTCATACAGACTGAGCAATACGGTAGTCCGGATACCTATCCGCCCGTCGGGAAGGGGGAAAACACTTTTCACATAATTATCCGGCAGTCCATCGGTCACTCCAATGTACCGAAAGACGTAAGGGGATTCCTGCGAATGCAAATGATTCGCAAACAGAAAACCTATCAATAAAATGACAAACAGATATATTCGTGTCTTCATGGCGGTTGCTTTTCGTTAGCTAATATACTTATATAATACGAAGCAGAAGTCAAATCCCCGTATCCTGCCTTACGATTATTTTTCCGGATGAAAGCAAAGATATATATTTTCTGCCTAACATTATTTACCACTACCAGAACTTATTTTTCAAAAGTATCTGCCATCCGCAACAACAGCAAATCCGGAGAACTACTTAACCTTTATATTCTCTATATACTCATTGCTGACGAAATCATTGATATTCTTCATTCTGATTCCATTTATCATCACTTGCTCGAAAGTAACGTTCCTCACACAACGTTTCTCGTCCAATCCCTTGATCAACGACGGATTCTCGCCTACCCCTTCATAAGTAATATTGCGGAAAATCACATCTTCAACACCGCGTCCCGGCTGTTTATCATATTTGGGATTGAAACGGACACTGATATGAAATAACCTTCCTTCCTGAATGCTTTCTACCCGAATGTCTTCAAACAAGACTTTACGTACCAGATTCTTGTCGCCGCAGTCTATCGTCATACATCCCTGATAAAGAGGATCATCCTCATCATGCTCTAGGATATCTACATTACGGACTGTTATATTCTCTATTATTTCACCGACTTCATCTTCCGGATTTCCGTGGCCTCCGATATTGATCGGATGAGCTATATCCGCCCATAAAATGGAGTTCTGCAAAGTTATGTTCCTGCTTCCACCATAAAAGTTCCAGCGATGGGCGTAAATGGCGATACAGTCGTCACTATTACGCATGAAGACATTATCTATCAGCACGTCATTACAACACATCAGATCAATTCCGTCGCTCCATCCTTTGCAACTGAAAGATTTCAGATTCTTTATAGTCAATCCATTAACTTCTCCGCCAAAGACTGTGTAATGGTCGGGATTCACTACGGTGATTCCATCAATCAATACATTTTTAGAGTGAGTGACTTCGATGCCACGAATCGGATGGTCGAGTATTCCCCGACCTATGATACGTACATTCTCCGAATGGTCTATCAGCAACTTCGCCTTTACCACTGCTCCCGGAGCCAGATAGACAGTCGTGTTGGAAGGAATCCGGATTTGTGTATTCGGCAAATCCAGCGGGCGGTGGATGCCCGCTCCGAAATACATCACCGTATCATTGCTCTCCGTATACGTTTCAGTCTCCAGAGGATTCGCAAAAAGATGAAGATTATGCAGACGGTCGCCGTTGAACTCGACAGATAAATATTGTGGTTCTTCCAATGTAAAAAGAATAGCATTACGATTTACCGTATGCCTGATCCCTTTCGCCAGCGGACGAATATTCACATCCTGAATCAATCCATTGTTCTTTTTTACCATTACTTCCACCGGACTGCCCATATCAAACTGTACCATTGAGGCGGATTGTACTTTATCCATATCTACACTGACATTGTACTCGAACAAGTCTTTCCACTCCCCTCCCGGCACGCGGACTCTGACCGTATAATCATCATTGTGCGGCATACCCGCGTTCATTCCATCCGGATAAGTTACCAGCTGGGCATTTGAAACTGTCGAAAGAATTATGGAAAATGTCAGCAGCCATTTTCTTTTTCCCGTTATCTTTTTTACCATATTCATCATATAAACTGTTTATGTCATTTTATTGCAGCTACAGTCTATTACGAACATAAAAGGAGACTTACCTATCAGCTTATCTGTTTTTCTCAAATATTATCTTTTGCGTCTAGAAAATAAATTGGATTCCCAACAGACTCGCCAAAATATCCGTCGTCCGGCGTCCTTCGATAAAGCTGAAAATCACTCCCCGCATACATCCCAATGAGAATCCGTTGAAGAACATCGCAAACATATTATATGGAGCAGGAAGTAATCCGAACGCAACCAGCGACAACTCCACTACGGCAATGGAAACAAGAATAAGAAAGCGACGTAATATTAATGTAACGTTTACGTAACTGCTTTTTCTTATAAATGGAAAAAGAGAGGGAAAGAGATTTTATCACACTAGAAACCGATAATTTTTACTTAACACGGTCAGAATGATTATTACCTCATGCTCTCTCTTTTCCTATTTATGTAATGATTCTTATTGTACAGCCAATAACGTCAATTCGGTGGTTATTCCGGATTGCATCGCTTTTCCGTCAATCACTATCTTACAGGGGGCAGAAGAAAGAATATACCATTTTCCCTGCTTCTTTTCGAGCAGCACATTAGCAGCCTCCGAAGTCTGGATACTGATACCGGATGCAATCAGTTGCGTTCCGTTCCCCATAAACAGCGTCCGGTTTCCCGCATATTCGTTACTGATTACGGCATAGTCCGCTTTCACTTTCATTCCCTGATAGGTTGCGGTCTGCGACGAATCCGTCAAAGAGAAAATATGGTCAGTACGCCCGTTTTTACTTTCCACACAGATACCGGCAAAATCTTTCAAGCCGGGCTCTTCCGCATCAAAGTAAGAGACTGACTGAATAGCCGAAGGCTCTTTCCGCGTACTTGGTTCATAAACAGCGACAAAAGGACGGTTCCACGCTTCTCCATGCTGCCGGGCAACGAAGGTGAGTGTAGGCTGTTCCTTTATATTATAAGGCATATGGGGAGTCCGGCTCAATCCTTCGGTCATCGGTGCCAGTGCGGTGAACACTTCCCGTTCCGGTTCTCCTTTCATCCAGAGATTCATGGAAATGTCATCTCCGCCTTTATCCTTCATGTCGATGGTAAAAGTCACTTTCACATCCTGATCGGTGGCAGCCACTTTCTTATCATATAAGTAGGAATAAGCATAAAGATGGGCACCTGCGAAAGCTAGCTCTTCAGTAGGCTGCAAATTCAAATCCGTGCCGTCAGCAGCCGTTAGTGTCATTGTCTGACCTAGATTATGGTAGAAATAATCGTGCATTTTATCGCCTCCCCGTTCTTTCCGGCTGCGGAATACATCCACATAATACCCTGTCTCCAGACCAGTAGTAACAATGCCCATCAGTCGAGTCTGATCCGCCCTGCTCTCCGGCTCACGGAAAGCGACCTGACTATAGGTGACGGAGGTAAATCCTTTACCCGGTTCCGCCGAAGCCGGAAAACAGGAAAGCAAATCGAAAGAATGATTACTTTTCATCACCGGATAACTGGAAATGCCATCTACACAAACCGTATTATGGCTGGGGAATTGAGAGTAATATTCCGCATAGTCCAGACCGCTATACAAGAAAAGTCCGATACCCGCATCCGGTCCCAGCACATATCCTTTTCCGTAAAGCTCCATCGAAATGCCATTCGCGTGCATATGATTGCCTTCACTTGCGTTGAGAGAAATCATCAGACTGTTGCGCGGATGCATCCCGTTGCGCTGTACCAGCCACGATACGTTGGGAGCATAGAACAGAGGAGATACATAATCCTCGATTTTCCCCGCCTCCACCTTCGGGTCCAACACTAACGGCTTGTCCTCAAAGAAGGAGTTGACAGAGGCCCGTACATTCTTCTTGCCACTTTTTTCGCTGCCTTCCTCCGGATTCAGACATTTCAGCAAAGCGGTGAAGTAACGTTCCTGCTCTTTCTTTCCGTTTGCCTGCGCATTCTGTATCATCCGGATAAAGAAGTTCGTACTTAAGTAACTTGGATGCGTATCTCCGAAACCACAGATCATCCGGTTCGGAAAAAGATACTGCGGAGTAGTCGCTACTGCTTTTGCCAGCACAGGCATTGCCTTTACCAAGTCATATTGCAGATTGTGGTCAAACTGATTGGCGAAGTTCGCGTAGTCATTAATGACTACACTGCTGTATCCTGGACATTCCGCCCATATACCCGTTTCGGAATCAAAGCCGTAATCGGCCAGCTTGGTCAGACTCCACTGGCGGATGCTCGAACGGTTCATTACGTAGTCAATATAGTATTCGCGTCCTTTCCCGTCCGCATACTCTTTATTATCTTCCAGCACCAGTCCCACGTTCATGATATATCGTGCCTGCAATAAATCCCAGTTGTTATGGGGGACTCCGTTGGCGATGATATTATCCGCCCATTTCTTCAATGCGCCGGCATAAATCATCATCTTATCCGGATAGTTGGATTGCAGATAATGATAGAGGAAGTCATACAAAGGGACAACGATATGCAAAGCATCCTCATGGATCACTTCAAAAGAAGTCAGTCCCACCAGTGTCTGCTGATGCCCGTGATTCAGGTCAACAGGAACATTTCTGTAATAAATTCCCGTCATATAAGTATCGAAAACACCGGCAGCCAGTCGGGCATACTTTTCTTCTCCCGTCATCCAATAGAGGAAAGCGGCGTCACGGGCAATTCCCAGAATCTCACAGTTCAGACTCTCAATATTGCGCCCGGTCTTGGACGGATGCACACTTTCCAGCGGACGGCTTTTCAGGGCATTGTTGCAGAAAGTCACGTTTCCTTCCGCACTATCGTCATAAGGTACTACATCTTCCAACTTAGGTCGACCGTGCGTAGCGGCCGTCCCTCGTGTTCCGGTATAGCGAACCGTCGGGGCAGGCGCCTTCTCGCCTCCGGCATGGTCGAACACCTCACCTTTCACGTACACTTCCGTTGCATGCGACTTCCAGTACATGGCCAAACGGGATAATAACCAGTCCGGCTGACTTTCCGTACGTCGCGTATATACTTCCGTCCGTTCTTTCAGCTTGTTAAAGACATCTTGTGCCCATGCTTCCTTCTTGATCAACTTCCATGTTCCTTTTTTTCCTTCCGGGGTAGTCAGTACTCTCGGATGATCCTGCGGCATCTTCTCCGGCAACGGAATCTCCTGCCCGTGCGCATTCAGGAAAAAAAGCACACATAATCCTAACAAAATTCGTCTCATACTTCCATTTCTTATTTACGTTTGCTACGTATTTAATACGAAAATAAGGAATAATTTACCTAACTGGTATCAGAAAAGCTGTTTTTATTTTCAGCGGTACGGACTGCCTTCATACTCCGGACATTCAAGTATACTCAAAAAGATAGCCTGCAAGCATACCACTTACAGGCTATCACAATCCCCTTTTTTCCCTTTGTATCAGGGAGGCAACTTACGTTTCCCCGTCCCCGCCGGAACCTCTCGCTGTACATCCTTGCCATCGAGCTATATAAAACTCATACAAGGAGCATTTCCCCATTCAGACACAGCACCGACAGGTCCCCATAAGCCACTCCACAATGTTCTTGCGAATCTCCCCAACTATCGTTGGATTCATATGGGTATCCGCCCTTTTTCGATGCGAAGATAATTTTTTTATGCTATTATTATAGTTAACACTGTCTATTAAAAGTGTTAAAAATAAAGATTTCATACCATACTTCCGCAAGCCGGCACCAAAGAAGAATATTTATTTTCTCTAAACAAAGCGCTAATTCCGAACAAAGAATTATATTTGCAGAAATCTAACAATTCTGATACTTATGAAAATACTATCTATCCATGATTTGCAAATAATCAGGAAGAGAGCGGAGCACCATCTTTCATTGCGCGAAGAAAGTAATGAAAAGGTTTCCGAAAAATGTTGCGGGCTGGCGTCCGGAACAGCACACCTCCAGATTCTTATTTGCGGAGGTACCGGTTGTAAAGCCTCTTCCAGTCAGGGCATCACTGAAAATCTTCAAAAAGCCATTGAAAGAAACGGGATAACCGACAAAGTAGACGTCATCACAGTAGGCTGCTTCGGCTTCTGCGAAAAGGGCCCCATCGTAAAGATCATCCCTGACAATACGTTCTATACCCAAGTCACTCCCGAAGATGCGGAGGAAATCATCAGCGAACACATCATTGGAGGACGAAGAATCGGACGGCTGCTCTACATAGACCCGAAGACCGAGCAAACCGTCAGCGACTCCAAACACATGGACTTCTACCGGAAACAACTCCGCATCGCCTTGCGCAACTGCGGATTCATCGACTCCGAAAATATAGAAGAATACATCGCCCGTGAAGGATACTTCGCACTGGCCGACTGTCTTCTCAACAAACAGCCTGCCGACGTCATCGACGTCATCAAACGCTCCGGACTACGGGGGCGTGGCGGTGGTGGTTTCCCCACCGGCTTGAAATGGGAATTTGCCAGTAAACAGGCATCGGACGTAAAGTACGTTGTCTGCAACGCCGATGAAGGCGACCCCGGCGCCTTCATGGACCGCTCCATTATGGAAGGCGATCCGCACTCTATTGTAGAAGCGATGTGCATCTGCGGTTACTCCATCGGTTCCTCCAAAGGACTGGTCTACATCCGCGCCGAATATCCGCTGGCCATCAACCGGCTCAAAAAAGCGATTGAGCAAGCCCGTGCATACGGATTACTGGGAGACCACATCCTGGGGACAGATTTCAGCTTCGACATAGAGATCCGTTACGGAGCAGGCGCGTTCGTCTGCGGCGAGGAAACCGCCCTCATCCACTCGATGGAAGGAAAACGGGGAGAGCCGACCCTGAAACCTCCTTTCCCCGCCGAATCCGGTTATCTGGGCAAACCGACTAATGTGAACAATGTGGAAACCCTCGCCAATATTCCCATTATCCTGACCAAAGGCGCCGAATGGTTCGCCTCCATCGGAACGGAACGCTCCAAAGGAACCAAAGTCTTCGCTCTTGCCGGAAAGATCAACAATGTCGGACTGATCGAAGTACCGATGGGAACTACCCTGCGGGAAGTAATCTACGAAATCGGCGGAGGCATCAAGGGAGGAAAGAAATTCAAAGCCGTACAGACAGGCGGTCCGTCAGGAGGCTGTCTGACGGAGAAACATCTGGATACTCCCATCGACTTCGACAACCTGCTGGCAGCCGGTTCCATGATGGGATCGGGAGGCATGATCGTGATGGACGAAGATGACTGTATGGTATCCGTCGCCCGTTTCTATCTCGACTTTACCGTCGAAGAATCCTGCGGTAAATGTACCCCATGCCGTATCGGCAACAAGCGCCTGCTGGAACTGCTGAACAAGATAACGGAAGGACGGGGCACGGAAAAAGACCTGGACACGCTTGCCACCCTCGGACGGGTGATAAAGGATACGGCACTCTGCGGACTGGGACAGACGTCCCCGAATCCGGTACTGTCTACCCTCGACAACTTCCGTGACGAATATCTGGAACACGTCAGAGACAAGACCTGCCGCGCCAAACAATGCAAGTCCCTGCTGACCTATACCATAAATCCGGAACTTTGTATCGGTTGCCACTTGTGTGCCAAGAATTGTCCGGCGGATGCCATCAGCGGCTTGGTACGCAAGCCTCATGTCATCAACCCCGAGAAATGTATCAAGTGCGGCATGTGCATGGCACGTTGTAAATTCAAAGCTATTCTTGTCTGCTAAAATCTACTGCTATGGAAGAAAAACAAATTACCCTCCAGATAGACGGTCACTTTATCACCGTACCCGAAGGAAGCACGATCCTCGAAGCTGCCTGCAAAATCGGCATCAACATACCTACGCTGTGTCACATCGACCTGAAAGGAACCTGCATCAAGAACAATCCCGCTTCCTGCCGCATCTGTGTAGTCGAAGTGGCAGGAAGCCGCAATCTGGCTCCCGCCTGCGCTACCCGTTGCACGGAAGGAATGGTAGTGAAAACCAGTACCCTGCGCGTGATGAACGCCCGGAAAGTGGTAGCCGAGCTGATCCTTTCTGATCATCCCAACGACTGCCTCACCTGTCCCAAATGCGGCAACTGTGAACTCCAGACACTGGCACTGCGCTTCAACATCCGTGAAATGCCGTTCAACGGCGGCGAACTTTCTCCCCGCAAACGGGAAGTGACCTCCTCTATTGTGCGCAACATGGACAAGTGCATCTTCTGCCGCCGATGCGAAAGTGTCTGCAACGATGTACAGACAGTCGGCGCACTGGGAGCCATCCGCCGCGGATTCAACACAACGATAGCCCCTGCTTTCGACAGAATGATGAAGGACAGCGAATGTACCTACTGCGGTCAATGCGTAGCCGTATGTCCGGTAGGCGCACTGACCGAACGGGATTACACCAACCGCCTTCTGGACGATTTGGCCGACCCCGATAAGATCGTAATTGTCCAGACTGCCCCTGCCGTACGTGCCGCCCTGGGAGAAGAATTCGGCTTGCCTCCCGGCACACTGGTAACCGGAAAAATGGTTTACGCCCTCCGCGAACTGGGTTTCGACTATGTATTCGATACCGACTTTGCCGCCGACCTCACCATCATGGAAGAAGGTTCCGAAATCCTGAACCGACTGACACGCTATCTGGACGGAGATAAATCCGTCCGGCTTCCGATTCTGACTTCCTGCTGTCCGGCTTGGGTAAACTTCTTCGAACACCACTTCCCGGATATGCTGGATATCCCTTCTACCGCCCGTTCTCCGCAACAGATGTTCGGCTCCATCGCCAAGTCTTACTGGGCAGAGAAAATGGGAATCCCCCGCGAAAAGCTGGTAGTCGTCTCCATCATGCCCTGCCTGGCCAAGAAATATGAATGTGACCGCGACGAGTTCAAAGTAAACGGTGTCCCCGACGTCGATTACTCCATCTCCACCCGCGAACTGGCACGCCTGATAAAGCGAGCCAACATCGGCTTTACCCTCGTGCTGGACAGCCCGTTCGACAACCCTATGGGAGAATCGACCGGCGCCGGTGTCATCTTCGGTACGACGGGTGGTGTCATGGAAGCCGCCCTGCGCTCCGTTTATGAAATCTACACCGGACAGCCGCTGAAGAATGTCAACTTTGAACAGGTACGCGGACTGAGCGGTGTCCGGCGCGCCACCATCAACCTGAACGGATTTGAACTGAAAGTAGGCATCGCACACGGACTAGGCAACGCAAGGCACTTACTGGAAGATATACGAAACGGACATAATGAATATCATGTCATCGAAATCATGGCATGCCCCGGCGGCTGCATCGGAGGTGGCGGGCAACCGTTGCATCACGGCAACTCGGACGTTCTCTACGCCCGTGCCAACGCCCTTTACCGGGAAGATGCCAACAAACCTTTGCGCAAATCTCACGATAACCCGTATATTCAGAAACTGTATGAAGAATACCTCGGCAAACCGCTGGGTGAGAAATCGGAAATGCTCTTGCACACGCATTATTTCAACAAATCGATTGATTAACTTTAAACAAGTACTATTATGTCAGATATCAAACTAGCCTGCGATGTGGTGGAACAAGTCAAGACGATTTGCGACAAACACGGAAACAATGCGGGCGAATTAATCAATATTTTGCATGAAGCACAACATCTGCACGGCTATCTGCCCGAAGAGATGCAACGGATCATAGCCTCCAAGCTCAGAATCCCCGTGTCGAAAGTCTACGGAGTTGTGACATTCTACACCTTCTTTACGATGACTCCCAAAGGAAAGCATCCGATTTCCGTCTGCATGGGCACGGCGTGCTACGTACGTGGTTCGGAGAAGTTGCTGGAAGAGTTCAAGCGGGTACTCGGCATCGAAGTCGGAGAAACCACCCCCGACGGAAAGTATTCGCTGGATTGCCTTCGCTGCGTAGGTGCCTGCGGACTGGCTCCGGTAGTAATGATCGGCGAAAAAGTATACGGACGACTGCAACCGGTGGATGTGAAGAAGATTATCGAGGAACTGGAATAAGTCTTCCCCGCCCTTCAAAAGAGGATGTGACGTATCGGGTATCCGATATGTCACGCATCTTCTTTGGGGTCGTATCCCCACTTCACATAAACCGCTCCCCAGGCAAACCCCGCACCGAATGCGGTAAATATCAGATTATCGCCTTTCTTCAGTTTTTTCTCAAAATCCCAGATGCAGAGCGGAAGCGTACCGGCACTGGTATTGCCATAACGTTCGATGTTGACCATCACTTTCTCGGACGGTACTTCGAGCCGTTGCGCCACAGCGGTAATGATACGCTGGTTAGCCTGATGAGGAATCACCCAGTCAACCTCTTCCTTAGTCAGATGGTTTCTGGCAATAATAGCTTCACAGGCATCCGACATATTCGCTACGGCATACTTGAATACCGTGCGGCCTTCCTGATAAATATAATGCAGATGATGATCCAATGAATAATAAGAAGGAGGACATACGGAGCCTCCCGCTTTTATATGCAGGAAAGGCAGCCCTTTACCGTCTGTTCTCAATACCGAGTCCATGATGCCGACCTCTTCCGTAGTCGGTTCCAGCATAAAAGCGGCCGCACCGTCGCCGAAGATAGGACAAGTGGCCCGGTCCGTATAATCGATTACGGACGACATCTTATCAGCACCGACAATAATAATCTTTTTATATTTTCCCGAACGGATAAAATTCGCTCCCGTTTCCATCGCATACAGGAAACCGCTGCAAACCGCCTGCATATCAAAAGCGAAAGCATTCTTCAGTCCCAGTCTTTCACACAAAATAGACGCCGTTGAAGGAAAACGATAATCCGAAGTAGTGGTGGCAACAATGACCAGATCGATATCATCGGGATGACTCTTTGTGCGTTGCATCAACTGCTTGGCGGCCTTACGTGCCATATACGAAGTTCCAAGCCCCTCCTCATTCAAGATATGTCGTTCTTTTATGCCGATACGCCCCATGATCCATTCGTCGGTGGTATCCACCATTTTAGAAATTTCATCATTAGTCAACACATAATCGGGCACATATCCCCCGACCCCAGTAATTACCGCATTTATTTTATCCATCAAGTCTATTTTCAGAATTACAAATATGTGATATCTCAAAAAACATCGGGCGCAAATATACAGAAAAGAGAATGATATACAAGAGAGGATTACCAAAAATACCCGGCAGTTTTACCTATGAAAAGAACTTTTGGCTAAAGAACAAGAAGTTTTGACTAAATTTCAGATAAGTACATAATTGAAAAACGTTTGATAACAGTCACGCAACGGGGGGAAGTACATTCAATAATTTTCAGATTCCGCGGAGAGACAGGGTTTTGAACCTATAACTCTAACCGCTTATATTTCAGCTACTTTGCTTTCAAAATTTCAAATAGGTAACGAAACAGTAACGATTTTCAACCGTTAAGCCTGTCCAACTTTGACCGCTGTTTGTCTGCCTAACTTTCGGGTTCAAAGATACGGCATTCTTTTGAAACTCGCAAATATCTGATAATAAATATTTTTGGGTTAGTGCAAGGTGCAAGCTATATATATAAATATATACTTGCACCTTGCACTAAAAAAAAGCACTGGGGTACAAATGGTTAAAACAAAATCCGTATCTTCGTAACCGATTAAAAACAAACGTGTATGATAATAACTAACCGTGAAGAAGTAATAGATAAAGCGTTCGGAGTATTTGTCAGGATGAACTACGAGAAAGCAAGCATCATCACGCTTGCCAAAGCCTGCGGAGTGACAAAAACGGGCATCGTTTATTATTTTCCGCACAAGCTGGATTTATTCATGGCTGTGGCAGACAAATACGTGCTAAAAATGCACGAACCGGGAAACAAGTTTGCCGCTCCTGCCGATACGTTGGAGAAGTTCATCGGGCAATACGTGGCGGGGGTAGCCGCTTCCATGAAAAGGATTGTTGAACTGATTGACGATAATAGCAGCCCGCATGATTGTAGCCCTAACTTCTACTACTTTCATTTCCTGTCACAAGTGCGTATGTACTATCCGGGCATCAGGCAGAAAATTGAGAAAATCTACCGACAAGACTATGACCTATGGGAGAAAGTCATACAAAAAGCAAAAAACAGCGGGGAAATCAGAAACGACACGGACGTGAAGAAAACGGCTACCATGTTCCGGCAAATGTTTTTAGGACTGTCATACGAACAAGCATTTCTGAACGGTCTAAACGTGGACGAACTGGCAGAAAACTTTCGCTATATCTATTCGCTGCTTAAAGCCTGATACAGTTTTGTTTTTTTAACTTCTATTATTTTTGAACGTATGTTCAAAATGTGGCGTTTTTGTTTTATCTTTGGAGCATGAAGCAAAATTCAGCGACATGGATAAGGTTCAGAAACAAAGAGGAAGCATCGTGCTACACAAAGAAACAAGGGACGGTGCAGACTACATACGGATAGAATATGCGAACAGTCAGGCTGTAACCCAACTGCTCGCCCAAGACACGGGTATGGAAATGGCTGGCAACGGCTCTGCATACATGGCATCAGCCGCTTTCAGCCTGCCGGATTTCTACGACCGCTATTCGCCCCACGCCTATATTGATTACAGCCGGGTTTACGTGCGGCATCCCAAACCTAAAAGGGAATACACACTGCCGAAAGGCTACCTCGAACTGCTGGAACAGAAGCGTTACAGCCCCTCGACCGTCAAAACATACCGTGCCTATTTCAGCGACTTCATGGAATATCACAAGGGACGGAACATCGACCGCCTGAAAGTGCCGGACATCAACAAGTACATACTCTATCTTGTGAACGAGAAGAAAATCTCGGTGTCGCAACAGAATATGCGCATCAATGCTATCAAGTTCTATTACGAACAGGTGAAAGGCGGCAAACGGCAATACTACGGCGGTATCACCCGTGCCAAAGAGTACAAGAGCCTGCCCGAAGTGTTGAGCAAGAATGAAATTAAGCGCATCCTTGCACAAATTTCCAACATCAAGCATCACTGCATGATTTCGTTGGTTTACTCTGCCGGACTTAGAAGAAGCGAATTGCTTAACCTGACCCCGCAGGACATCAACAGTGAAACAATGTCGGTTCGCATTATGGGCAAGGGGAAGAAATGCCGTTATTCGCTCCTTTCACCCAAGTTGCTGGAAGAACTACGGCACTACTTCCGGGAATATCGCCCACAAAAATGGTTGTTTGAGGGCGAAACACCCGGAGAGCAATATTCGGCAAGTGCATTGGTGAAAGTGCTGAAAGAAGCCGCACATCGTGCAGGCATCAAACACCGTGTACACGTACACATGCTGCGCCACTCCTTTGCCACACACTTGCTGGAACAGGGAACAGACCTGCACACGATACAGGAATTGCTGGGACACAACGACATCAAGACCACAACCATTTATCTTCATGTGTCAAGTGCCCATAAAGCAAAAATCCCTAATCCTCTTGATACACTGGATAATTCGTGAGGTGCAGTTATAGAAGTGTAGGAACGACACCATAAGGTGCGGTTATAAATAAATTATGAACAATTAGAGTACACGATATGAGAAATGAAATTTTACAGTTGAAAGATTTGGGTCGTATGCCTAATGAAAGCATCAATGATACAGAGAGTATTGATGAATTAGTAAATACTTATGATGCCTTATTAGAACAAATACAACTTCCCATATCATTTGATGAAGCTATGGTGTTGGTACAAATCTTTCCTGAAAATGCTTTTTATGATTTGCAGTGGAGTTTATTAAAACTTGTAGAGTCTGTTTGCGTTGATGATGAGAATAAGTATATTCAGTTAATAAACTCTTGCCCAAGCCAAGAATGGCGGGACACTCTAAATGCTCGCTATGCAAATTATAAAAGGCACAAGGGGTAAAGTAAGTTCATAACAAGCCGGGATAACGGACTAACGCCGTTCCCCGCCAAGCCATTATCAACCATAAAGCGCATAAATATGTACGAAGAATTTTTAGAAAAGAGCCTCAATAATAAGAGGCAGGCAGTAGATGATACTTTTATTGCCAAATACGCCGATTTGTCCTACCCCGAACTGAATACTTTATGGCAGGAAGTCGGGCTGGGCAGTTATTGTAATGGGCTGTTTAAGCTTATCAATCCGTCCGATTACCAAGATGTGATAAACTCCTGTTATGAGAAGGAAGATGACAAATCGTTTCTGCCATTCATGTGTACGGCTTTCGGCGATGTCTTTGCCTATGTAAAGAACCCAAGACTGAATAATTACGTTGTTTATCTGAATGTCAGATACGGAACATATTTAATACTTCCTGCCAATCTTCGTGCAATTTTTAATAAGGTAATGGTAAATCAAAGTTTCTTGAAAGGTTGGTTTGACTTAGAAAATTATCCTGTAATACAAGAGAAACTCGGAACTCCCGACAATGACGAATGTTTCGGGTATTCCCTACTGTTGGCTATGGGAGGAAGTGAGGACATTGAAAACATCAAGATAGTCAAGACTATTCCGTACATTGACATCTGCACACAAACAATCGGTGAATTTGAAGTTGCAGATAAATATTGAGTATAGAACTGGTTGATAACAACGCAGGATAACGGACGAGCCGTTCCCTGCTAACCATTACCAACAAATAGCGTACATATATGAATGATGTAACAAAAGTAAGAATAGTATATGAATGTAGCATAATAGGTATTGTTTTGCTGACATTCTTAAAAGGTATGTTCCCATACATGGGAGCATGGTGGCGAGTAGCCCTTATTGCTTCACTTGTAGGATTGTGGTTTTCACTATCTTATCTGAAACAGCATAATTATAAATGGGGGTTCAATTACATAGGAAATCATTTATACATTAACCTCTTATTGAAAGTACAGAAGTGGTTTCAGAACGCTACAATCATAGCCTTATTGATACCTGTATTCTTAAAAGACCTCTTGTATAATCAATATTGCTTAGTAGCATATATATTGCTTGTAGGTATGTTCTTGGGCGTGAAGCTGGCTACTTACACAGTAGAGTACGCTATATATAAAAGTAAATTCATTGGTAACAAGGAAAGATAACCCCTGAATGGTGTTCCTTTCCAAACCATTAGATGTAATTATATGACATGAAAATCTATGAGAATAAAATATTGAGAATACTTGGATTTATTTTTATTTGGATTTATGTATTCGGTGTGGGCATTTGCTTTGCTGCAAAATGGTATGCTATTGGAATATCAGGAGCTATCTTATTGGTTGTTTGGTTAAATTCCGGACTTATTGGTGATACTATTTATAAATATAGAGTAAAACAGGCTACAAAACAAATAAAAAGGTATGGAATACAATTATTTGTTGATTTAAACCAATGTAAAGTCACTACACAGAAATGGAATACCAAGAAATCAAGGATGCAAGAGCCTATCTTTCGGATATTCCATACATGGGAAATCCAATTTTGGAATGGTGTCAGTGGCTATTTATTCCCTGACATTTATCATAGTGAACAAATCGTGTCCACTACAATATACACCGTAACGTACACAACCAAATACAATGGAAAGACAAAAACATTTCGCAGTGATGTAATCTTGAAGGAAAAAGTTTCATTGGAAATACTATTGCAACACTATGAAATGACAACGATTTACATAAATCCGAAGAATGACAATCAATATTATTTTGATTTGGATTTTCTAAAATAGATACAGCTAACAACGCAGGATAACGGCAAGTCGTTCCCTGCTAACCATTAAATAAACAATGAGTTCGCCTACTATCTTTTATAATCTTGGGAAAATTACAGTTTGGCTTTGGTACAGACTGATTAAAAAGAAGAAATTCAAATACAAGGATATGATATTCCAATATCCGGGTTGGTTGTTTTGGGTTATCGGCTTGGGAATTGGAGTATTAATAATAGTATGCGGTTATTTTCTGCTTATCCGGCTTGAAAACCAAAGAACAATATGAGTAGCCTTATCACAGCAAAGAGATTTGGAAAAGTTCTAATATGGGTATGGAACAGATATATAAAGAAAGCCGCCATTCCTTTTGAAGAACTTGATTTCCATTACCTCGATTGGGCTTTCATTATTACAGGTTGTATCTTTTTCGGGGTTGTGGCAGGTGTTACCCTGCTTTATTTTGCTTTTATAAAACAATAGACTATTAACAATGAAAGCCCAACTAAAATACCCGATATTCAGCTTTGCCCCCAAAGGCAACATGATATACGTGTTTCGCAAGGAAGAACTGTACACAACGACCAATACCAAGTTGTTGAAGAAGCGGAAGAACTACATTGTTGTGGATGCAACCGGGACGAAATATGTTGAAAAGGGGGCGCACAAAGTGAAGTGGCAAGGGATGTTGGGATATTGTATCAGGATGCAGGGACGTGTGATTTCCATTGAATACGAGTACGGGGACAACCCCGAACCGTTCCCGTTACGGAAACTGCAAGAACTGGTAGCGGAACGATACCCCAAGACACGGTGGTTCAAGGAAGAATGCTGGAACAGCGCAGACGAGTTCCGGCAAGTGATTTTCGCCTGCAAGACCTTTGAGGAAGTGGCGGACATACTGATGCCCGAACGAAAAACGAGCGTTTGGCAACGCATTGAAGAATATTTCCTGCGGGCAGGTTTTCTTATGCTTGCCGCCATGTTCCTTTATCACGTGGTTTGGCGGCTAATCCAAAAGGTCTGGCTATGGGCTACCGGGTAACGTACAGGAAACAAATCAATTTATTCAGATATGGAACAACGGATTACACCACTATTGCTTCCCACTCCCGAAGCGGAGTTGGAAGCGTCCTGCAAGGAACTGGACGAAAAGGTAACATGGCTGCTGCACAACAGCCGGAAAATGGACAACTACTTGGAACTTGAACCGTTCAGCAAGGACGGGCGGCTGTGCGCCCACGTGTGCGACACGCTCAAAAGCCTGCCGGAAACGCCGACACTGGCGGCATACAAGGACTACAAGGCAATCATTATCCTGCTGGGTATGTCCACCACCCATTACGCCATACTGGACGAACTGGCGGAACAGCACCGCAAGCGGGACGAGATACCCGAACTGACCGCCTACTGCGATGCGCTCCACTGGATGCGACCGGGACGGCAGTACCTCTGCAACGTGTACAACACGGTATGCCACGCTTTCCACCTGCTACGGAGAAACCCGGTAAGGGACAACCGCCTGCTGGTGACGGAAAAGGAACTGCGCCACGCCGAACGGATGCTGCCGGAGCTGGGCAGGCAGACATTCACCGAAATGGTGCGTCTGAAAGGCTACATGGTCTATGATGCCGAGCAACTGGCGGACAAATGCGGCATGGAATACGGCTCGTTCCGACGGAAGGTAAAGAAAATGACCGGGTACACGGCTAAGGAATGGGTGATAAAGGAGCGTGCAAAGGACGTGGAACACTACCTGAAGAACACCAACCTCACGCTTACGGAAGTGGCGTTCACCACCGGGTTCGCATCGACATCGAACCTGAACGACTTCTGCAAGGCTTACTTGCTGGACACACCGGGCGAGATACGCAGAAAAGCGCAGGAAACAAGAAAATGCACAGTTACAAGAACGTAATGTGAAAAATCAAGAATAAAACAGATTTTTTATGCCCGTAACTTTGTGCTTCATAAAAGATAAGCACAAGGTTATGGAACATAAGATACCGTTGGAAACATACTTCGCCGGACTGCTTCAAAAAGTGGAATGGCAGATACAGGAATACGAGGACACCGCAGCGGACACGCTGACGCTCTGCCGCCTGTGCGTGGACTACCTGCAAGAGATACTGGGCGAACTCAAAAACTTTATAATCTCCTACCCGTTCGCCAGCACGGAAGAGGAAATACACTTCTTCAAGGAACTGAAACCGCTTTTAGCGAGCAAAATCATCTATTACAACACCGTTTACAAGATAGAGGTGCGCTTCCCCAGCGGCAGCGAGGAAGTGCAAAGGGACTACCTGCTGTCGGAAACCGACCGGATTTCAAAGTCGTTCCAGCGGAACTTAGCGTTCTACCAGTACCACCGAACGAAAGCCACCTACTTGGACAGGCAGTATTTCATGCGTGGGAAGCCTGACATACAAATCATCGTGGACAGTTTCTATTACGAAACAGACCCACAGTTCAGCACCAGTCACGATTTCAAGGTAGCCAAGATTTTAGCCAACGAACTGCTGGAAATATACCTCACCAACCGTCTGCACGAGCTGGAACGCCGGGAACAACGCAAGCGGGTGAAGAACGGCTTCATGGGAAAGGTGTTGCGCTGGACGGGGACGAAAAGGGCGTTGGTGGAACTTATCTACGCACTGGACGCCTGCGGCTGTCTGAACAAGGGGACGGTTGATATTAAGGAGATTGTAGCCTACTTTGAATACGTGTTCGACATCGACCTCGGCGACTTCTACCACACCTACATGGAACTAAAAGCCAAGACCAAAGACCGAACGGGCTTCCTCTCCACCCTGAAAGACAGGTTGCTGATGCGCATGAGGGAGCAGGATTAGGCAACCGTGCTTTAACAAAATTTATTTCGCCACAGGTGGGTACATCTGTGGCGTTTAATTTTTCAGGACACCCGAACTTTGCGGCAAATCAATCAGTTACCGTTATGGAAATAATAACATTCGAGTCCAAAGCCTACAAGGAACTGGACAACAAGATTACCGCCATTGCCGACTACATCTTCAACCACATGGAAACGGCAAGGCAAAGCGAGGAAGACATGTGGGTGGACAGCTACGAGGTCTGCACGTTCCTGAAAATAAGCGAAAAGACCCTGCAACGCCTGCGGGTGTCGGGAACTATCGCCTATTCCAACATCAGGGGACGCTACTTCTACAAGGTCAGCGAGATACGCCGGATGCTGGAAGAACGCCTGATAAGGAGCAACAAGGAGAACATCGACAACCTGATAACCAACCACCAGTTGTATGCTAAGGAAAGAGGAAATCTTAGAAAGAACAAGTAACGGGCTGGCGGTGTTCAAACACTACCTGCCCGGCAACTGGCGCATAGGTCGCAACTTCCTTAACCCGCTGTACGAGGACAGCAAGGCTTCCTGCAACATCTATTTCGACCGCCGGGGCGGTATCTACAAGATGAAGGACTTCGGCAACGACAGTTACAGCGGCGACTGTTTCTTCCTCGTGGGGCAGTTAAAGGGGCTGGACTGCAACCGGGCGGCTGACTTCGTGGAGATACTGGAAATCATCGACCGGGATTTGGGCTTGGGGCTGGCTTCCGGCATTCCGGTTTCCGTTCCCCCGGCAACCGTCTGCCGGGCAGTGCCGGACAAACCCGAAGAAACGCCCGAAAAGCCCGTCAAGCCCTACCAGTTCCGGGAACAGAAGTTCCCGCTTGCCGAACTGGTGTACTGGCAACAGTACGGCATCACGCCCGAACTGCTGGAACGTTACAAGGTCTGTTCGCTCCGGGAATACAACAGTGAAACGGCAGAGGGCAAACCGTACACCTACACTTCATCGGTGGCAGAACCCATGTACGGCTACAAGGGCAAACAGCACATCAAGCTGTACCGCCCGTTCTCCACGCCCCGTTTCCTCTACGGCGGCAGCTTCGGCGAGAACTACTGTTTCGGGCTGGAACAACTGCCAGCCAAAGGCGACACGCTATTCATCACGGGCGGCGAGAAAGACGTGCTTTCGCTGGCGGCGCACGGTTTTCACGCTATCTGCTTCAACAGCGAAACGGTGACGATACCGCCCACGCTGGTCTATCGGCTGACGTTCCGCTTCAAACACATCGTCCTGCTCTTTGACATGGACAAGACGGGCAGGGAAAGTTCATGCAAGC
>OGIN01000770.1_pt1 | contig 24211 bp, 17 predicted proteins | sample 1571851 | NCBI WGS metagenome assembly OGIN01 (sample SAMEA2582123, study PRJEB24529) | metagenome | biome: Human gut stool | place: China | collected 2011 | reverse complement strand
AATTTGACTCATAGTATTCACCTCTTCATGTACTTACATTGTCAACTATATAAATTACACTTTGTTTACATTATAAGAAAATGTGTGATTTTTATCAACTTTTATTTTGTATTAAGTTAACAATATATGTGTAAAAAAGCACCCTCTTAACGAAAGGTGCTATAAAACATATATATAATTACTTACTATTCTTAAATTGTAATATGAAATTGAACAGTACTTAAATCCACTATTTTATTAACTTCTTCTAAAAAGACCTCTTATGGTATTTTGTAATGTAATATTTTTCGTGGCAAATTATTACACCAGTGAAAGGCTCGTTAGAGTATATCGTCTGAGACATTTTCTATTCGCTTCCCTTTTGGAATAAAGCGGCGAAATAGACAATTATACCGTTCATTAGAACCTCGTTTCCAAGCCGAATAGAGATGCGCAAAATAGATAGATAGTATTTCATCTTCAAGTTCATATATATTCGCAAATTCTAATCCATTATCAGCGGTTATTGTCTTACATATTGTACCTAATTCAACATTCTTCATAAAGTTAGTTAACCACGCTTCTAATATCTCTTTTACATCACAGGCATGTGCTGACAGACAACGTAACTCTATATATAGTCTGCTTTTACGCTCTAATAACGTCACTAATACGGTATTTGTTTTATCCTTTATTCCACGAACAGTATCTAATTCCCTATGACCAAATTCTTCACGAGTTTCAACTGTAGCGTCACGAAGTTCTATGGATTGCCCCAGTTCGCACTTATGTTTTCTGACAATGGATTTTCTCATAGAACGACATACTACCAAAAGCAGCTCAATGGCTTTTACTCCAAGTAAACCTTGATTAAGATAGTTATATAAAGTTTTGTACAAACTATTTCATTACGCACAAACAAGCACTTACGTTTAGCGTATCCAATAGCAGCATCAAAAGACCAACGGTCTTTATACACACTCTCTTCAATCCAGCATATAAAGTGCCTATGTTATCTAACTTCATTGCATTAAATGATCCGATACGTCGCTGTTCATATGTTAATTGTCCGGAATCTGTTACATATACAATACAGGCTTTGCCTTGTCGAATTTGAACAACAGAACCGCGTTTTATCTCTGAATATTGACCTATATGCGTTCTTGGGAACATATCGAAAGCCAAATTCACTATTCTTCGCAACAATAAATCCATCAACAAACGCAAGGCGGAACATTCGTCCTGCCTCGCTTGTATAGTTAATCATCAATATTTAGAGATATTCTAATTTCGCCTTCAGTATTATTACCCGTAACATATACGAATAATACATATAACAAATCGCATATTTTTTCATAAATACCTTTAGAACTTATCTCTAATTTTAGGAACGAAAATATCTTTGTATTATTGTCAGCCATCACCTCAAGGTATTTATAAAGTTCCCGCATTTTTGAATTATTCAATGATAAGTATTTATCAGTTATCATCGACTCATTCAAATTTCGTAATCTCATAATACCAAGAATATACTCTAAACAATACTTAACATTTTCTAAATCTTCCTTTAATACACGTTCTCCTCTTGAACGTCGTAGAGCATCTCCAATATAATCGACCGCCTTAGGGAAATAATTGTTAAGTAACAAATCTGGATCGGCATTATATACGAACTGTTCATTATGCCAAATTGCCTTTGCTAAAATACCTATAGCTTCATAATCTTCGGCAACTTCGCTCAAGGTAAAGTCCATGAGTTCTTTCTGCATATCATTGGTTAAATCGCAAAAAGCACAGCCAATTTCATATGGTATATCCAACTCTCCATTTCTATACATTTCTAATAACTCATAGGCCATTTCATAGTAATCTTTTCCAATATCCTTAGCAGCCAATGAAAGTAATGTAAACAATTTCTTTTTATCATTTGGCTCACGGTACTGATAAAACAAACTAACCCAATTGTTTACGGACCTTGCAAAGCTCTTTTGGAAATCAGGTGGACATTCACTCTCAGCTAAAGAACGATTATTAGCAAACAAGGTTCTTGTCCATTTTTCATAATAAGCATTAGTAAAAAATCTAGGAGGAACAGGTGTACGTCCACCCTCACAAATATTTATAGCATTAAACTTCTTTAATGGTTCCGGACCATCTTCATCATGAATATTAATAGCCTGCAAATTGCCATTTGGTAATTTACGTACTTCAAATGTAATATCATTTATCCCAGTATGAAATCTATCTGGCATATCAAACTTTTGATCAATAATAGATATTGTTTCCATTTCTCCGTCATAATCAAAGTTTACAATACACTGATATCCACCATTTCTATTCGTAAACCATAAATTATCTCTTGTCCTTGCATCCCATAAATTAGATATTCTATATCTCTTACCACTCTTTTTATTCTCATACACATTTGGCACAATCCAACATGAGATTTCTGATATAATTTGTGGTGGTGTAGAATCTCGATCCCAAGCTCTTTCTGACCATTGAACCTTTACATTTTCTCCATCTTTTTCAAAAATGAACTTGCCAAACCACTTTCCGTCTTTATCTTGTCTCATAAATGTATCTGAAATATCAAGAGTATAATATCCTTCATTCAATAATTTAAACTCATCATCCAATACATCAAAAACATTAATCACATCACCTTTTCGTCCAGGATAGCGATGCAAATCAGCCCATGGTATCTTAGCAGGGAAATCTGGTGCTTCCAAATCTTCTGTATCATATTTTTCAAGTCTAAACCATTTAACTTTCGCTTCTGAAAAGCCTGCCGTTTTAGAATCCTTTGGAACAAAAACCAATTCATATGGTTCTTCAGCTCCATATTGGTATGTCATAATTAAGTCGCATTCAACATCCTGGCTAAGTGGAAAGGCTGGATGCTTAATAACAGCTTCATATTGCATCTTTCTAGCATTTTCATCTTGAACTAAATTAAAATGATATTCCTTGCATTTTTTTGGCAATGTAAATGTTCCCATGATTGGAATAGTCTGTTTTTTCTCAAATCTTGGCTCTACTCTTTCATTTTTAATTAAGTCAAACTTTCCATACATCAATTTAATCGCTAATGCAGGAAGATGGTCATGCCACAACGGTATATCTGTTAATTGCTTTAATCTTTCTAGCTCCTTACAACCTTCTAAAACAGCCTGTTTATCAATACAATAATATGGCATGCTTCCCTTATATATTAGATTGTCAACAAGCGAAATAACATGAACATTTGCTCCACGAACAACAGATCTATTACGCATAAGAAATTCTGCTACAGCATCAGTAATATTTATTTTAAATCGTTCTACTATCTGCTTAATTTCAGATGTTACATGAAACCACTCATTACCGAAAAATACACTAAAATTATCGCTTTCATCACATAAACCATCTAAGCCAAGCAATTTATATATTTTCTCTGACTTAGCACAGCCTGCTTTTGTTAGGAAATCAATTATATTATTAATTTCATCCTTAAAAAGCTTGGTCGAAGTAGGATGTCTTTCCCATACAATACCTCTATAATCACTTATTTCGCTTTCAAGATTTTGATCATATTCACCTGCAACTAAAGTAAATGTCACCTCATCATCAATAAGATTTACAACTAAAAGAAAATCTCCTTGTTCAAAATTATTTCTAAAGTTCTTGGTTGTTTGAAATTTAAAGGCAGCTCCTATACTTAACGGTACATTTCTAACTCTTCTATATACCATTCGAGCAGCTTTATGAACCATACTTAACTGAAGTTCATTATAAGCATCTGGGAAAACATAAGTGAATGAGTCCGTTACTATATAGTTTTCCATCATGTGAACCAGACGTTTCATCTGTTCCATTGAACCATTATCTACAGCAAACGGAATTGTATAGGTATCAGTAACCCCAGATATCATTTTAATAGCATTTGAATTATCACATGGAATATAATAATCTCTCAAATCACCATCAATGTCTCTTCCAGTATATCTCTGTTGTAATATTCTTTCTGATAATTTCTCATATGATGCATCATCACCTATATAGCTCGGATGTAATGAAAATAAATCAACAACTATATTCTGAAACTTCTGTGCTTCTTTTCTCTGCACAATAGAATTTGTTTTTGATAATCCAACTCCCAATTTTGTCGCAATTAACTTCACATAAGTATAAATATTATCTTGTGTTACTTCATATTCTTTGTCTTCTTCTTTGCTTACCCTAACAACAAGCTTATTACCCATAAATTCTACATCAATATCTTTCTTTGTGGAACTAAGGTATATATGATTACTGTCCTTACTAATTTGAACTGTTTTCCCGTCTCCATCCAAACAAAATAACTGTTTTTCACACAAATACACATTGTACTCATCATAATCAACTTCTACGGGTTCCTGTGGTATTTGAAGTATTTCTCTGAAATAAACTAACAATTCAACAAAAAATATAGTTGCTAAACGATTTCCCATATAATCAGAATCGTTTTGTAAGCGTTCATCCAATTTCTTTATTTCGTTCCACGCATGCCATATTTTTTTATAATTCTGATCGGAAAGAAGGGCATTATTAGGTGGTAAATTCTCCCATCTTCTTACTTCTGCAATGTCATCTCTTCTTAAGAAAACTGCCAATTCGTCTCGCATGTCTTCTTCTTCAACTATCTGTCTTGAATCAATTTTTCCCAAGCTTTCTAACTTAGTATTTAACTGCTCAAATATCTCCTTTGCGAAAGCCACAAACAGCCTATTTTCCGCAGTATCAAAGCTCATTCTTCTTTGAACAGCCATGATAGAATTACCAGCCGAAGATACCTTTTGTCTAATTGTTCTTCCAGATTGTCTACTCAACCAATTCAAACCATAGCTATTAATCTCTTTAACTTTATATACAGGCATCTGAACATTTTCACGAATGATCTTCTCTCGCATATTTTCATTCAGATGTCTAAATGCCAAGCCCGAATCATCCACAATACTAGAAAGCGCATCCTTCAAGGTATGTATATTAGATATTTTATCTACATTCTGCTCTATCATTTTTTTTAGACTATAATCGAGTGTATCTTCCTCCATATAATCTATTATTCTAATTATCCAATTTTGAATAAAAAGTAACAATTTTGCTTCTTTTTTTAGTTCATTATCATCACTTTGAAAAGCTTTACAAAACTGCTCATAATTATCGATTTGTCTCATAACCTACACCCTTTCTAAATAAAAGTATGTGGCTTAAGAATGATTCTTTACTCTACTTTTATTCTTGTGATTCGTTTTCTTCTTTCTCATCAAGATATTTTGCACTATTCCAAATAAACTGACCATATCCTTGTTCTCTAGCGATTTGGAAATCTTCTTGCAAACTTGCAAAATCATGGGTTACAAGTAAATCTTCAATTTTATCAAGACTGCTCTTTCCTCGTTTGTCACGAGTTTCAATACCTCTCAATTTAGGCATAATTTTCTGTACAATCTGGTCTTCAAAAGCAGTTCTTATCGCCTCTTTTAATTCCCCTGTTAATTCACTATTTGTTGGAACCCATACAATCTTGCCCTTTTCGTTCTGTTTAGGCTGATAATTCATAGCTTGTCTAACAGTTGGATAGTTTGCAATGTAATACTCAATAGACTGCCATACACGATGTCCCAATGCTCTACCAACATCTTCTAATGCATTGTTAATTTTCTGAACAATTATTCTATAATTCTCAACCTCTTTCTTTTGTTCTTCAGAAAACTCAATTGTATGACTTGTCCATGACTGCCAAGTATCCTTATGAAGTTTAGCTCTATCATCACTGATATAATCAGTAATAAGTCCCATTTTGGCTCTACTTTCAAGATTCTTTGGTCTTGGGAAATTGATAACAATTCCTCTATCCAAAACCTTATCTGAAAGAGACTTTGTAGTTTCATCTTGGTTCATTGTTCCTGTCCAAAGTAAAGTTCTAGACAGCTTTAATCCATAAGGCTTTACTCCAGCACCCAATTTAACCTCTATTTCTGGCAAGTAATTACGTGACAGACCACGTCTAGATTCCAACTTACTCAAAAATTCTGCAAAATAATGTTCTACATGTGCCAAATTCATCTCATCTAAAAGAACAACACTCATATACTCATTATATCTAGAATCAGTTGTGCACTGAACTAAGAACTTAAGTAACTCCTCTGGTTCAAACTGATTATCGATAGAATTAAAGAATCCCAACATAGACTCTTGGCTATCCCAATTTGGTTGTACTGCCACAGAGCAAAAATTCAAACCACCAAATTCAGAATATAAACGTGGAAGTTCTGACTTACCTGTTCCACTGACACCAGCTAGTACAGTAATTGTTGACCACTCATTTATTTTTAAGGCAGTGTGGAATGCATACAGAATTCTCTTGTTAAACTTAATTCCATATGCCTCACACTTCTTCCAAACATCCTCAAGCCAAGTAATCTCGTCCTTCTTATTGTATCTACTATCTAATCCATCTCCAGCTCCGACCAAATCCTTTTTATCATCCATTGCACCCGTCATTATAGCAGCAATACGAGCATCTCTATCCGCAACTCTACCTTCAGGAGTTGATAATCTAACCAATTCTTGGTTTTTTGCCTCTAACTGGTTTTCTAATGACTCGCATGTTGCTAATAACGATTTATGTTCACTGCCTAATGTTCTGAATTGAGCTTCAAGTAAAGCCACTCTTTCTTGTGAATTGCTCAAGTGTCTGTTATCTTCTAAGAGTCTTTCTACTTCAGCCTTTGATTCTCTATAAGCTGCTAATAATGAATCTAATTCTGCTTTATCTGATGAATTTGAAAGTTTATCTCGAAGTTGCTTATTACTGTATTCTAGTTGCTTTTTTGATTGAATCAATACTTGTGGATCCTCTCCATACGCCTCTCTGAAACTATTTACGAATTCGATTTCTCCAATAGTCCCGGCTAACTGTTCCCTTAAACTCTCTAATTCCTTATTCTTCGTATCTATTAGTTGATTCAAATTTTTAATAGTATCCTCTATTTTCTGGTTTACAACCTCAGTGAGATTACTATCAGCCTCCTCAATTCTTGAACGTTCTCTTTCTAATCTTCTCTTATCACGTTCTAAAACTCTCTGTTGATCAAGCAAATCTTCTTCTCTTTTTTCGAGTTCCTTTTCCAAACCTTCAACTCTAGTATTTTCAGCTTGTACCCTTGCTTGCTCACTACTAAGTGCAGACTCACCTCTTGTCAATTCAGCGGTTCGTTCTACCTTTTCAGTTTCAAGCTGCTGCAGTGCTAACTCTCTTACTTCTTTTAACTTTGCTTTTTGTTCCTCACGTTGTTTCTGAAGTTCCTTTTCGCTATCTTCTCTTGCCTTCTTTAACTCTGCTTCTTGGCTCTTTCTTAAGGCATCTAATTCTTTTTTTGCCTCTGTTCTAAGCCCTTCGAGTTCCCTATCTAAATCCGAAATAGCTTTCTGTCTGTTCTTTTCAAATTCGCTTCTCTTTCCATCTAGCTCTGCTACAAAATCTGCTCTACTCTTTGCCTGTTCTTCCGATAATTTTGATTTAGCTTCAGCATATTCTGCATTAATTTTAAGTTTTAGACCTTCTTCAATTGTCTTTTTCCTTTCATCGAGAGCAATATTTTTTTGATGGATTCGAACTGATTCTGCTTCTAGCTCACTTGCTTTCACAGCTAATTCATTCTGCCATTTTGCCAACTCTGCTTCTCTTGCTTCTAGAGCTTTTTTTACTGCTTCAATATCAACTTCTGGATTTGATTCTACAACATGGTTTTCAGTTTCAATCTCACATATTATTTTTGTTTCCTGTGCTACTTCCTGTGAAATTTCTTGCTCTATATCCTGCTTTACTTCAGTGCTCATTTAGTTTCCTCCTATCAGTTTTACAATGTCGAGCATATTATCTCTAATCTTATTTAGATTCCGCGTATTTACACTTAATGCCACATTATTGCCATGTTTTCTCAATTGAACTAACTGCTCAATAATCTGAACAAAATTTACATTCTTCAGTTCATTAACTACATTGTCTTTTTGATAATACAGATACACCATTGCGTTGGCACCCAATGTAGCATTTTCACTCATTAATATCTTCGCAACAAAAATTTCATTTACGGTATCAAAACTATTTGAAACTACTCCCTTTTCTTTTAACTTAGAAAGAATTTCCGTTTTACATAGCTGTGGATTTTTTCTTATATCCTTCAAAGCATAATATAATGTATCTTGCATAATCCTATACAATATATCGAAGTATTCTGCCGCTTCAGGATAATGCACCTTGTCTGGCGATACTAGAATCCATTCTTCTTTTATTGTTTCCGGCAACAAATTATAATAATACAAAGCACCTAATCTTTTAGAAAGACTTACTTCCGCATTTAACTTATCCTGCGAAATTTGAGATAACACTCTTCTATTCTTTACTCCACTATTTGCTCCAATATCATAGTCAGGTTGTAATATCGTAATAAAATCAATCAACAAATCATAGATTTCTTTATTTCTTCTTTTATCTATCTCATTAGTAAAAGTCTGATGAGATAAATCACCATGTTCTCTAAACAGATTACGCAGGACTCTAAACAAACCTGGTCTTTTATTAAACAACTCTCTAAATTCGCACTGACCATTATGAACTGATGTTACAATTGCTAAACTCAGGGCAACTCTTAATTCAGGAGTATTTGTTCTAAACATTCTTTTGATTCTATTACTATCCAAAGAATAGAACATTTCTTCATATCTATTCGGATCTATCACTCCAATTTTCGTTGCCATCTGAATCAATGTATTTGCATTCTGAAAAGCAGTTTGATTCTCAATTATGCTACTAACATTACTATTCATTGGATATTTTGCATCATAATAGAATAAACTCCATTCAAAAGCCGAATAACAATTTAAAATAAACTTTTTTTGCTCGGCTTGCAGCATTTGATTTTCATCAAGGCTTACAGATGCCTCATTTTCACTTTCATCTTCATCATCAGAGCAATCATATACTTGTGAAAAAGAATTAATTTTTGACATTAAACTTCTTAGTTCACGATATTTATAATTTGGTGTAACCTTCGTATCTTCGTCTGTGTCATCATCTGATTCTTGAATAATATTCTTTGTAGCTCTTTCTTTTACCACTGAAATAAAATCCAGATGGTTTCTCTTTATATAATCATTTACAAAGTCTATATTTACTACTAATCCATCTGAAACTAATATTTCATCAACATTTCCGTCTTGGACAACTGCTTGCATATGAAAATATACATCATCAGACGAAGTGTTCTCAATAGCCCATTCTTGGGCATATTCGATAGAATCAAAATTAACATTTTCTTTTACTATTTTATTGTATTTATCTATCGCCGCTCTTAAAGAAGAACTTTGAAGCATTTCTTTCTTTTTATCGGCTCTGTTTTGTCGAAGGATTTTTCCCTTAATTCTTATCGGATTACCCACAGTTCCATATTCAACAGTTAATATTGACCCTTGAATATTTTCTATAGGATCAGATATTAATTCACCTTTTTGTATGTAAGGCAATATTTCTCCTGTCTGATTTATGACAAAGACTTTTGCCTGCGCAAACTCAACATTTGCGTCACCTGTAATTTTTTCATCGACACGAATATATTTTTTCCCTTGCTCTGTCAAATCCCTACCATTATCTTGAAGGAGGTCCATCTCTTGTAATCTAATGATAATAAAATTTACCAAATCAGGTGTCAGACACAATATATCAGCCATATCCTCAGATGTTGTTGTTTTATATGCAATCAACTTCAATACAGCTTCTTCAAATACATCTAGCTTACTATCCCCCTTTACCTTGACCGGCAAAATAACATCATAGGAGCTACATTCTAAGAAAAAATCAACTTTTTTTCCAAGTACTGAAATATTAGGAAAACATTCAGCATAATTCTTAGTTTTGAATAAACTAAAAACTTTCGGATTGGCCATCATATATCACATTCTCTCCCTTACAAAGTTCATACAATCTTTTCATTCCTGGTACGCATACTTCTGCAATACGTCCCCATTCACCTTTGCAAAACATTTCAGTATTTCCCACAACAATAAGTAATTTTTTCTGTCTACTTAAAGAAACACATAATCTGTTCTCAGATATTAAGAAACCATAATTCTGCATTCCAACTTTATCACGATATAATTCCCACTCTTTGTATTCTTCTGTTTTCTTATCAATCTGTTTTTTGTCAATTCCTTTATACTTTTCTAAATAATCATAATTAATTGGTTCTGGCTTTGAATTCTTATCAATTCTAACCATCGGTTTCTTATCATTGCTTCTAACAACCGACAAAAAGATAACATCAAATTCCATTCCCTGAAAAGCATCTACACTTCCCACTCGTACTCGCTTTGCATCGTCACCTAACTTATTTTTAAGTTTTCGTTTTATGCTTTTAACCTGCTCACTGTAGAATGTGATTACTCCATATGAAAGATTCTTTCCTTCTTCCAATTTCATGTAATACTCAATTTTTTCAACTATAAAATCAGCTTCGCAATCTCTTACTCTACTTGTTCCCTCTTTATGTTCTTTACCGTAATTATCAGGGAAGTCATACCACTCCAACGGAAGAGTTTTTTTAGAAATGGACTGTTGATAATTTGAAGCCGGCATAGGAGATGCAAACTGCTCATCATTAGGTTGATAAAACACTTCATTTACAAAATCACCTAGCATAGGGTGCATCCTGTATTGAGCATCCAAAACAATCGTTCTAGGAACATTATCAATTTTCTCAAGTTCTCTTGCTTTTTCCAAAAGATACTCAAACATACTTTTTTTGATATTGTTCATATCAACAGTTTCACCATTCTCTTTCATACTTTCAAAAACTTCTTCATCGTAAATATGTGGTAACTGTCGATGGTCTCCCACCAAAATAATTCTCTTTTTTGCCTGCGCTAATGGAATCATTAAATCTGTTGGACTTACTCGTGCAGCTTCATCTACAATAACAGTTTCGTATTCAGGATGTTCATCTGAATATTTATTTATTCCTTTAGCTTCTTTAATCTCAACACCTTCACTTTGCTGTGTAGTCGCAGAATAGACAAACAAGTAGTGTTCTAAAGACCTTTCCACCTCAGACCTATTAGTTCGTAACTCCTTCAACAAATCAGCTAAAATTGCAGCTTTCTCATCTTGATGTTTTTTTACGCTCTGATTTATTTGTTTATAAATATTTGATACTTCCTCATTAGGTACTTCTTTTTTATATGAAGGTTTAGGAACACACTTATCCAATAAATATGTTTTCACATCGCAGAATTTTTCTAATAACTCTTCACCCGGCTCTTTTCCATAACACATTGCCGCCTCATCAAGAATATCAAAAACCTTTCTGTTTTCTGGTATACTTTGATTTATTCCCATGTCCTCAAGATTTTGTAGTAGATAATCCGCATTGTCTGCTCCGTCATCCATAAATCCTTCTTTTGTAGTTCTTAGTCTTCTAATAAGCATTAATAGTTCCGAAGTCTTGTTACCACCACTAACGCTTATTGATTCAATCATTCTACTTATTTTTTTATCAAGTTCTACATCATTATTTATTTCTTTCGCACATTGCAAAAACTCTAAAGTATTTTTATCACTTGGATATATTAAATACAAATTATGCAAACGACTTAACCTATTTCTCTTTTCAGTTTCAATAAGTTCAGGATTCTTTTCGTTCAACCTTGCAATGTATTCTTCGCACCACTCTTCAATAACTCGTTCCCTAGTTAGATCCTCTTCTTCAGCTCGATTTTGCTTGCCAAATTTAATTGTTGGTAATGAATTAATTCTTAATCTTTCAATAATATTTCTTACTGCATCATGCTGAAAGCTCGTTATTAATACTTGTCCATTTACTTTCTCTCGCTTATCGCATAATTCGTTCAGACGCTCAACAATTGCAGTAATAACCGTTGTCTTTCCTGTTCCAGGAGGACCTTGTATAATTGCAATATCTGGTGTATTAAGTGCAATATCTATTGCCTTCTTCTGTGTTTCTGTCGGATCATATTTAAAAATCTTTTTCTTAACAAAACTAGATAAAGGCATTATTTTCTTTCTTGTAGAATATGCACCTAATTCTTCAGTAAGTTGTCCCTCTAAAACCAATCCTAGTGCTGGATTTGCAGCTTTTCCGTCTGCAATTCTCTTTCTTGCATCTTCTCTTCTTGCTATCTGTCTTTCATCTCCCAACATAGACAAGGAGATATATTTTTGTTTTGGAAGTTGGCCGTCTTCGGCTTCAATAATAAATCCACCATTTTTTCTTTTATTAACCCTTACTTGTACTCCTTTATTAATCGAATATCCTATTTGACTTGCTTCTTTTGATAAAGTTCTGTAATCGCTCCATGTCATTTCACGATCTGCCAAATACACAGGTATTTCATCTGAAAAGAATAAATAAGTATCATTAACTATCAATTCTTCGGCTTCTTTTGTTAAGCCTGAATAAGGCAAATGAATACCTTCACTATCAAAGGTTGCGGCGTCACGATTTACAGTTATTAAACCAATCTTTCGAACTTCCTCTAACAAAAGATTTCCTTCTTGTTCAGCATATTGATTCCATAAATCTAAATATCCTTTTGTACTTTCTAATGTATCCTTTACTTTTTTTGAGAGGATAGAATTATGATCAAAAAATTCTAAAGTCCCCTCCGCCATGCGCATCATTGGTGCGTTCTGTTTTCTTTTTCCTACTTTTTCAACATATAGTTTTTCATTGAACTTATCACCCCGAATAGAAACATATATATAGAACTCACGACCATAAATAACCAGTGTGTCTTTCTTTTGTTTTTCTTTCTCGATAATTTGATCTATCTTGCCTTTATCTAACTTTTCTTCCTTTATGGATTCATTCTCTGATATTGCCGATTCTTCCTTTTTTTCTTTCTGTAAAGGTATTTTTTCTTTATCGGCATCTCCCATTTCTGCTCCATCATGTTCATCAATGCCAAAATAGTATTTTCCACTTGTATATGCAAAGTAAGAGCTGACACTATCAGAAAGCCGAAAATTATCTTCTAAAACTTGTTCTAATGTTTCTCTACCTTTTACATACTGTTTTTCAATATTGCTTTTCATTTCATCACTGAGAATAATTGGTGTTTTTCCCCAGCGTTGTAAATTATAAAAGAAACCTATATGAAGAAAAAACACTTTTCCCTCTTCAATGTTATCACTACAACCAGTAACATTTGCAAGACAATAAAAGTGTCGATTAAATGACTCCATTATTAATTTTGCATCATTTTTATCTACAATCGAAAAATCTATTACATTATCTTTAGTTATAAACTTAAATTGATTGTCCCCGATCATTTCAACTCGACCGTTCTTTGCAACAATCTTTTGTTTAATCGCCATCTTACATTGTATATCAGTAAAACGACTATCTTGATTCATCATCAATTCATTTATTATCATTGCTTCAACTCAATTTCTAATAAATAAGCATTACCATTTCTTCTATCGATGGCAGAAAGCACAATATTGTTCATAAAATTAAATTTTGTACTTCCATATATTTGCTTTCCCATACTATCGTTCACAAAAAAATCATATTGATTCGATAGATCTCCAATTTCAATTCCATCTTCTAAACAAGTGATTCTAAAAGCTTTCTCATCTAGATGGTTGCTATTAAAGCCTTCTAATACTCTCAATGGGACATTAATCACACCTTCAGATACCTCACGTAAAAAATCCCATTTGAATTTCTTTTTCTCTCCAACAACCTTATATGCAGTAACTTTTATTACACTATTTTCAGCATCACACCACGGACAAACTGATGACTCATCTCCGTAATAATCCATTTGACAACATTTGCATCTAACCACATGGTCTAATTCTTTTGCCAAAACATAAGTCCATTCTGGCATCGTTGTCCGTTTTTGCCTGTTTCTTCTTCCGTTTTCACTAAAAGTCTTTTGGAACTTTTCAAAAAGTGACACATTAATAAACATTTCTATCGGCATCCCAGAAGATGATCTATTACTGTCATCTTCTTCATCACATACCCAAGCAAAGGCTCCATTACAAATATAATCTTCCTCAAGTCCGTCTAGCATATCAAGTTCATCCAACATCGCCAATGCTGCAAATCCCTTAAATGGATGGCTCATTGTCAATTCCCAAAACAATGCTATTGCAAAAGAAAAGGCATCAGAATACATAGTCTTACCCTTGTCTTCGTATATTTCTGGAGCACCATAGCCGGGGCTATGCAACCCTCCATCCCTTTTTTTCATAGATTCTTTCATGAAACTCAAATTATCACAGTCAATCAACCACACGTGTGAGATTTGGGGATCCGCAGATACAAACATATTTTTTTCTGATATGTCACAATATACAAGACCACTAGCATGAATTTTCGATAGTACACATGATGCATTTAAGAACGCATTCAATCTCTTACGCATTCCACCTGTTGCAATATATTTCTGTAATCTAACTCCGATGTATTCATTAGCTTCTTTCATGCCATTAATCCACTCATTATCGGGGAGTTCATAATCATCTCCACTAAAAGCTTCTTCAAATGACACCATGCCATCTAACATTTTCATGGTATATCCCACAACATCTCTTAATATTGTCTGTGGAAGCGTTATGTTTGTATTCTCTAACATTGGTAAAATTCTTATGTCATCAAACTTATCATTATTAGAAGTATCTTTCTCAATTTCCTGAGTAATTCGATTCCACTCCAATTTGAGCAACACATTCGGTTCTTCAGTTAGATAAACAATGCCCTGTCCACCACTACTTAACTCCTTTGATGCGACATGACTTCTACCATATGTATCAACATATATATCTTTAGCCATTTATCTCTCACCTCCCATCACGAAAACCAAGGTTTTATCATCCATTCCTGGCCAATCTTCTAACCATGACTCTATTTCTTCAATCACTTCCTCTTTTTCCTTATTAGAATATTCATCCACAAATTCTTGAGTAAACCCTATTATATCTTTTTCTTGCATTGTTCCTATTTCAACACCATCAGTACATGATACTGCTCCTTGATATTTTGAATATTCAATTTTAACTATCTCAATCTTTTCTCGGTCTAGGTTTTCCTTCAAGCAATCCGTTTCGTTCGCAAAATAATTTTCTTTTTTATCATATAAACATGTAACTTTTCCATCCGCATAGATGGCCAAAAAACCATCACCTAATCTAGCAGCTTTAATTGTCTTTTTTCTTATCACAGCTACAAGCAATGTTGCATAACACTGCTTAATATCAAAATCAGATAAACGTTTTTTCCACTCTTCATGACACGCATAAATAATATCTTTAAAACTTATTACATCTAAATCAAAAGCATAATTACTAACTACATCATATACACATTCGCATATACATTTAGAACCCAAATGTGAAAGTGACTTACTACCCATTCCATCAGAAACTACCATAATGTATCCATCTTTATATGGTTTGCATAAAAAAGAATCTTGATTCACATTATGATAACTTCCCATTATCGATATTCCACCAAAAATCACCATATCACCTCACATTCGTATTAATCTACACACATTCGTGAATTGCTTGCATAAAATCAGTCACTGAATAAACCACTTTCTCAGTGGCAATATCTTTTAAAATCGACCTGTTCGCATCAATACCAACAAAAATAGGTATGATGTTTACACTCATTTTTTTGATTTGTACCTTATCTCCACTATTGAAATTTCCATCACTGACGAAAATCAATGTTTGATTTTCATCTATCATTTGTTTTAGTTCTTCTATACCCGAAAGCGATGAATTTCCTGCAAACTCAATTTTTGCTTTTTCCAAATTCTCTATTTTCTTACTTTCTTGTCCCCACTGATACAATGCAAATTCGATACTGTCAAAATCGGGTGTTCCCATTACATTGCATATTCCATTTAACAGATATTTTATTACAGCGTTTTTATCATCTTCCGCCATACTTCCAGAAGCATCTACTACTATATTTACTATTTTACTCAATGAATCCCCTCCTATACTGAATATGGTCTAAACCATGCTTTTAACTCTAAATTATCAACAAGGAAAGCTCGATTCTTCTTCACTGACACATTTGATTGTGAGCCAGCTCCTAACAAGAAATTTTTTTCATCCACATTAACTGAGTATCCTATTCTATAATTAAATTCATCTTTGGGAACACCGCAGTTCTTAATTCGGTTACTTCCTTCATAAAATGCAATAATATAGCTTCCCTTTTCGTTCGCATTATCTAAATAATCTTTAAAGAAAGTTGCTTCCGGCTTTGGTGTTCCATACATTGTCGGTGCATAACCAATTTGTTTTGTCAGATTACAATTGTCTATAATAAGAACTCGTTTTTTATCAAAAACACACTCCGTATATTTTTCGCAAAAATCTTTCATTGACCAAAAACAATCCACTTTTGAACCTAATGCAGTATCAATCATATCATTGACATCACCAACATAAATTACTTCTTCACAGTATTCACTTTCCAAAGCTGACTCAATGACCGAATCTAGCAAACTCTTCTTAATGATGTCATCATGGCCACAAATTAGGAGATTATCTGTAACTCGTGGTCTAAAATTAATTGAAAACGGTTCAGCATTGTAATCCATAAGCTCGCCAAAAGTAATCTGAAAATTAGTTTTTTGTGAAACATTTGATTTTGAAGATCTTTTCGGGAGACTCTGTCCTTCAAATATTTTAGTTTCAGTTTCTATGCTGATGTCATTACACTTATTTTCAATTTTTGCAATCCACTCTGCTATTTTCTTTTCCTCAGCTCTTGGAATCATAAATTTTATATTTCCAGAAACGCTTCCTTGAGATGTATTTAATATTGCATATGGAACTTTCAATTCTGATGCTTCTTCATTATTTGATGTAATTCCACCTAACAAATACTTTGAATCTTCTGCGGAGCACTTTAATGCAACTCTTCCACCAAACTGTGGACCTAGTGTTGAAAAATCAATTCCTTTTAATGATTGAGTTGCCAACACTAAATGAATACCGCATGCTCGTCCCTGTTTCGCAAGCATTTCGAGTGTTGAAATCGTCTGATCCTTTTGAGCATTTCCAAATAATACCTGAAATTCATCAATAACAACCATTATTCTTGGCATTATTTCATTTGGATTCTTATCTCTATAGCCTTGAATATCCTTGCACCCACATGTCTTAAATGCAGTATAACGTTTCTCTTTTTCTTCAACCAAATGTTTCAATACAGTAATTCCATACTCTGTATCAGCTTCAGTTGCTACAAGTTTTGCATGTTTTAAATTAGGATTTGCATACTGACTAAACTCAACACCTTCCTTGAAATCCAACAAATAAACTCTCATTTCATTCGGTGAATAACGACAACATGCACTCATAATCAAATTATGTAAGAAATTTGATTTACCCGAACCTGTTGTTCCGCCAATAAGAAAATGAGGCGTTGCATCTCCTATATCCAACTCAATAAAACTATTTCCTGATGCTCCACACCCCACTGGAATCAACAACCCATTTCGTGAATTACAATTGAACATTGGACCATGTTCCATAATTTCATCGAAAGACATTCCTTGACTATTCTGTTTTTCCGCTATACCCTTTAATTCGTCTAATAAAATACTCAGTTGATAATCATCTGGAAATTTTTCACCAACATTTTCAATTTCAAGATTTTCAAATCTATTACTAATGTTATCTTCTTCAAAGACCTTGTGTAACTGAACACTATTTTTAATACAACCTCGCAGTTCAATTTCCATTTTTTTCATTTTGCTATCTTCTGTATTCAAAATAGCTTCATTAAATGAAAATAGTACTAGCAAACCACACTGTTTTCCATGAACAATTAATGTCCTAAACATATCAAAACATTCTTGATCCATTCCATCTGGAACTGCAGTGAAAATAAAAACTTTATAAGGCAACATTCTTCTTAATTCTCGTTGCGAATATAGCCTTCTATTATATGAATCCCAATCTTGACAATCTGTAGCAATGTTGAATACATTACTTTGTAAATCAAGGATGTACTTCGTAATATCTTTTAATGCGGCTTTCAATTCCAGAGTAGAAGAAAGAATTTTCTTTTGAGGAAATAATTTCTCATTTGAAAACAACGAATTGAATTTACTTACTGTCTTTCCCAAGCCTATAGGGTCAAAAACAAAATATTCTTGTTTATCAACAGGTAATGCAAACAGAAGCCTTAGTAAAACTTTGTGAAGAATTACTTCTTTTGACCCATCACAAATATACATAGGTTTCTCAAACGGAAACGAGAAGGTCTTAGGAACAAAAAAATCCAAATTATTGAATGTAACATGCAATTTTCCCAATGCTATATTTCTTGGAAATCTATTTTTTGTATTTATAGATTCAGAAGATAATTCCATTAACGAAGGCTGACTTTTGCGTATTCGTTGGCACAGTCTATTTATTTTTTCTTGGTAATCTATTGCTTCATTCTTAAATCTTCTTATTATAGATTCCTTTCTTGACGAATACGCATCATATTCTTTATGTAAAATGTGTCCCTCTGCATTTTTGTATTGTGCATCTAACGTTTTATATCTTCTATCTCTAGAAGTAATAGAATCATCTAAACAATGCAACAAGCCTTCCATTGTTTCCTGATTTCTCTCCATGATCTCCCTTCTTCCTACAGTATGGTCCTAAGCTCCAATAGAAGAGTCATTATCTCCATTTTTTTCACTTCAGCTTCATCCCATGCAAAATCCAATTTCTGCAAATCACCTTCAAAAGGCTCATATACATCTCTTACAATGGCACCACCAAATGAATCATTAACTTTTTCAGAAAAAGTGGATTTACTACTGCTTAATTGACTACGCACTTCACTAAACATCTTTCAATTTTCCCTTTACAAAGTTAATACATCTATTATCTAAATCATCTTTTCGAGGCAGCATACCTATCATAGGTGAACCTGCCTCTCTAAGTTTTTCTCTAAGTTCATTCTCCTTTTCCAGAGATAAATCATGTATATCTCTTGTACATATTACGCAAGAAGCATCACAACTTTTATGTCCAAATGCTTGATCCTGCATATGACTTAGTTGTTGGTATAAATACGAGCTATGACCAGACTTAACTTCAACAGCCAAACTTCCACCTTCTCTTGCTCCCATACCAACACCACGACCTAGTACCAATGGATTTGTAAGTCCATATACTATCAAATCAACCTTCGTATAACGTCCATTCGGAAGTGACTCCTTCATTTGGGTACTTATTTGTGTACTTATCGGTTTAAACGCCCTAATAACAATTTCCTCACACAGTCTTCCGACCATCTGCTTCTTAATCTTTAACTCCGCCCCCACTTCATTTCCTATTTTCATCTCGTTGCAGTAGCTATCAACATTTGCTCTAAATCCCATATCAGTTGCATATAAGTACTCTAGAATGGTATCTACAACATTCTCGTCAACATCAAGTTTATCCCTAATTTCATTAGGACGAACAGGGGTATTTTCTTTGGGTTTATCATTAAACCATTTATCAAGGTTATTTCTAACATCTGGTGCAATCCTTGATACATATTTTTGTAAATCTTGATATGCAAAATTCAGCCTTGCACATCCTTTATCTACCGTAACCTCAATACTTTTTTTCCCAGTTTCAAAATACATCAGCAAGGTATCGTGTCTTTCTTGTGCAAGATTCATAGCTTTGACAGCCATTTCGTATCTTCTTTCCAAAGCTTCACGATGTCTAACTGCTTCCTCATATTCTTGTCTAGCCAGAACCAATTGAGACTCTATATCAGCTATTCTGGCTCCTACTGTAGCCATGGAAATAGGATCTGGAGTAACTGCAGCCAAATCAGCAAGAGCAGCCGCAAGTCTAACCTCTAGTTCAACTACAATGGCATGCTTGGCCATTTCAACACCGTTAGCAATATCTAGCATAGTCCTGCTGGTTTGCTCCTCTGTTTGGGTTTCTTCCAACAACTGCCTTGCTTGATTGAGTCCATCATTGCAAGTATCATAGGAGCTATTTTTTATTTGACTTAATTCCTGTGTGGCATTACTTATTGCATTAACTTCAAAAACACTTGCAGCTGTACTCAAACTGTTTCACTACCTTCCCAAATATGTGCTTAAATCTTCCGCCATTGTCCTTAAATGCGGAATCTGTTCAGACGCATTCTCCTTAAAATTCTGAAGAGCATTAATCAGCTGCTTGTAAGTTTCCTCAAAACTAGCTCTCTGCTGATCCTGCCAAGATTCTCCTAACTGTTCAAAAGCAGAATTTAATCTTCCTGTTTCTTCCTCTACCGTGTTCAAATAATGTTCAAGTGTATTTGAAAAACTTCTAATTTCCTCTGGGTCTCCAATTGCCTGTGCCATAGTTTGTTCCTCCCTCAGAATTAATATAAATCATCATCGTCATCGTTAGCGGTATTATTATCATACTTTGGTGCAGTTGAAGGCGTAGGTACACTATTTGAATTAGGTGCTACAGCCATTGTAGAAATAGACATACTGATTGTCTTAAACTGTTCCGAAATATCCTTTGCATCTTCAGCAAATAAAACTGCATTTGGATCCTGTGTAAATCTCTCAAGAACACTTCTATCTGCATCGTTACCAATAGCCACTGCAAATCTCTGGCATTTTGCTGAACGACCATCGTTAATAAACTTCTCCATTGGACTCTTCCAATCATCATTTGGTGCTCCATCTGATACTAATACAACAGCTGGACGATAAATTCTTGAAGGTGTTTCATTTTTATCATCAATCATATCTTTTGCCATTCTTAATGCTGTACCCATTGGAGTCATTCCCGATGCTTTAAACTTACTAATTCCCTTTGCTTGTAAATCTTTTACAGGCGTGTATCTTGTATGTAAATCAACACTATCACCAAAGGTAATGATTGCAACATCAATAATCTGTTCCTTTGCCTGTGCTGCTGCAAATGTTTCAATCATATCGATTGTTGCATCATATAAGCTATCAATCTTTGCTCCGCTCATACTTCCACTAACATCAAGTAATAAAATAACTGGTAATTTCTTTGCTTCTGGTGCCTTGTAATTGTTTGGATTAAATGCCATATTTGTTTCCTCCTAAATTAGTTAATATGTAATTATAAATTATCTGTATAACACTTAGTGTCATGTAAACAATTAAAACATTAGTTTTTCAATAATAGACGATAGATTCATACCTGCACGTCTATCACTACAAGTCTTAGCTGCTGTTGCAACATATCGATGGTCTCCATAATATGTCCATTTATAGTGCTTACCATCATCACTTATTTCAAATCCTAGTGTTTCCAGCAATCCCTTTAATGAACCATTCAGATTCTTATACCCCTTCAATGCATTTTTTAACTGCTCTTTTCTTTTTTCCGGCAGTCCTTTAAATTCATTATTCTCTAACAAATCCGAAATTATGTGCCATCTTCTTGAATCTTCCTTACAATTTTTTTGATATTCCGACATGATATCTAACACAATTTCTTTTATTTCATCCGTATAAAACTCTCGCTCATCTCCTAAGTACAATACAGGACTTTTGTCTTTATCTGAATATCTCATTCGTAACCCTTGAAGTTCTGCAGTTAGGCGTTGTACTTCATTGCTCAACTTAATATTTGATTCTTCCATTTTTTCAAGTTGTTCGCCAAACACATCATACAAATTGTTATTTTCTTCTTCAATAGCACTTTGATTTGATAATAATTTTTTATTTTCAATGTGCAATTTTTCTATCTGTACTCCATCCCATGTATCTATTGCCTTACGCATTCTAGAATTCATATAGTTATACACATCATTAACTATTCTGTCCTCTAGATAATCCGCATCTTGACAAGAACCTGTCAGATTAAGAATTCTACTTTTTTTATTATGGCTAGGATAATATATAAATATTTTCCCCGCCCTATCCTCATTGCTAACTAAATCATCAGAAAATCCTGTTAGCTCAATACCATCATCGGGTTCGCATATTACATGAGCTGCACCTTGCAATCTAAATGCCAGCTTATTTACATCTAAAGGATTTTCACCCATTCCCGTTCTAGCTACATAAACCACCGGTAATTTTGAAATTATTGTTTTTTCTACAATCCCCTTAAAAACTGATATACACTCTGAAATGCTATGTTCCCTATTTAACACCATTATCCCATTATCGTTGCCTGAGAATCCTTCAAAAAGAATCATCTTAACAAAAAATGGCGGATAATAGGTTGGAAAGAAATTGGTAGTAAATTCCGTAGTTTCCAATGCAACTGAGACAGAAAGCATCTTATTTACATTATCTAAAACAAAATCCGTACACCAAACTCCATGTTCGTCTTCTTTCTGTAATCTTGAAGCTATAATTTCTTTTTCCTGAATCTCATTTATAGACAAAACTATATTCTCTTGTTTCCATAAACAATTAAAATCAGTTTCATCCCATGCTAAGTCTTCAATTTTGTCATATTTGCTTCCTTGATTCCACTTAATAACAGTTTTTACAAATTCACTTTTTGTCAAAGAATCATTTATTGGAAATTTGGTAGTATAGATAACCATATTAATGCCTCCTTAAGTTTCATATACATTCGATTTCTTTCCTAAATTGCAATATGAAATTGAACAGTACTTAAATCCACTATTTTATTAACTTCTTCTAGAAAGACCTCTTGTAGTGTTTTGTAATGTAATATTTTTCGTGGCAAATTATTACACCAGTGAGTGCTCGTTGGAGTAAAGACCAATGATCTTTATACACTCTCTCTTCAATCCAGCATATAAAGGGCTCTATGTTACCTAACTTCATTGCATTAAATGATCCAAGACGTCGTTGCTCATATGTTAATTGTCCGGAATCTACTACATATACAATACAAGCTTTACCTTGTCGAATTTGAACAACAGAACCGCGTTTTATCTCTGAATAAATGGTAATTCTAGAGCGCCCTAATATGGTAACAATAGAAGTAATAGAATCGCCAGCAACAATACTTTTTTCCACATAAAAGCGTTCCTCAAAGTTTAAGTGTTTGTTTGTGCGTAATATCGTGTTATGATAAGTGTAGTCTATAGTGATTACCTCGTTAGATTATGTTTTGTCACATAAATCATGACATAGGTTCACTATGGATTTTTTATGTGTTCAATTACATTCTACAATTAAGCTTTAGAATTATTTACGAGAAAAATCAGAGCTATAAGGTTGATAATAATACGTATTTAATAATCTATTCGGATATCTTAAGTAATAAACTTTTAAATAAGGTGTACCAAAGATCTTATCCCCGCTTAAGCTTCTGGTACAAGAGCATATAATGTACCCAAAACAACCATAATCATAATAACTAATGGCAAAAGAATACGTCTAACTCTGCGTATTGCATAATCTTTTACACTATATGTGCCCCTTTTATATTGATTGGCAGTTGTAAATGCTAATAAATATCCTGAAAGCAAAAAAATAAGGATACACCTAAAAACCCACCTGTTATGGAGTTAGGAAACATATGGAACAAGGTGACACCTATAATTGCAATCCCCTTTTAAACCATCTATTCCTTGAATTGTATCCTTTACCTTTTTAGTATTTTTCATAATACCAATAAAATTATTCTGATTTTGATTTAGAACACCCATATCTCGATTCATAACTTTTCCCCCTCAAGCTAATCGATATATGATAGGTTTACTATCATTTATACATTGATCTCAAATAAAGATTTTTAATTTCCCAAACCATGTAAACCTATAACTATAAATATATACTCCAACTAATAGTTAAATCTATATAGTAAGTTACTTTTCATAAGTATAGCATATGGATACGTTTAAAATCTATAAAAAAGCTCTTATTTTAAGTTATAAATTCATATTATATTCATAATTTTGTATTTTTATATTTGTTAATTTTTCATTTATATTTCACTTTTAACTATACACATTTACAACTAAGTAAATCTTTTTACGATGTTAATCTTGCTATCTAAAAATACTTCAAAAAAATAGATGTATCCTATATACTACAGGAATACATCTATTTTTTGCTTAAAGTATTATAATATGTAACTAAAAAGCACATATTAAGGCCTTTTTCTATATAATTTAAAAGTTAATGGTATTAAACACTTGTAATACAGAGCCATAATAGGAATTAAAATCTGCTGTAAAGT